>Ga0209192_10001256_pt1 | contig 20831 bp, 18 predicted proteins | sample ArcticOcean_MG_C_11_FD_187433 | JGI IMG/M metagenome (GOLD analysis project Ga0209192, IMG submission 187433) | Marine microbial communities from western Arctic Ocean - ArcticOcean_MG_CB2_154 (SPAdes) (version 2) | ecosystem: Environmental > Aquatic > Marine > Oceanic | place: Arctic Ocean... | reverse complement strand
TGATCTGGATCGCTAAGTGCTTGTGTAGAGATAAATTTCATACAGCGAACGGTTAAAGGAGCGTTCTGTCCGATTTGGGTAGCGATCTTCGTCACTGCCTCTTCAAGTTTATCCTCGGGATACACATCTTGCACAAAGCCGATTTGAGCCGCTTTGTCTGCATCAATCCGCTCTGCGGTAAACATTAAATATTTAGCATTTGATGGACCGATTGCATCCATTAGCCGCTGTATGGCCTGGAATGGATATCCAAGAGCCAAGCGAGCGGCGGGCATTCCAAACTGTGCTTTCGTCGAGCATATCCGAATGTCACAACAAACGGCTAAATTTAAGCCACCGCCCAGGCAATATCCATTAACCTGAGCAATGGTTGGCTTTGGAAAATTCGCAATTCGTTCGTAGATTTTTCGGATGCGCGTATTGTAGTTTTTTGTTGCCTCATCCGATCCACGCTCTTTTTCAAATTTTGAGATATCGGCACCACTGACGAAAGATTTACCCCCAGCTCCTGTGAGCACGACCACTCGGATAGACGGGTCTGATTCAAACTGGTCAAGAATCTCATCGGTTGCATCCCACATTTCCAGTGACACTGCATTATGACGCTCAGGATTATTGAAAATAAGATAACCGGTCGCGCCTTCAATGCGCGAGAGCATTTTATTCATGGGTGGCAGTTCCTTAAATTATGTTGTTGGCACGTAGTTGATTAAAATCATTGATTCCAAGCTCATTTAAAATCTCTTCAGTATGCTCTCCGCGCGCTGGTGGGTGAGTCGCGATGTGGCTCGGAGTGCGATTCATAGTGAAGGGTTGTCCCACCAACTTTGTCTTACCAAATGGTAGCGTGTTAGCGTCAGCAGCAATTCCAAGATGCTGGACTTGTGGGTCGTTGAATACTTCATCCATGGAGTAGATGGGCCCAGCCGGCACGCCTTTTTCAAGCAATAAATCGACCCAGTAATGACTAGACTTCGTTTGGGTGATTTGTGTGATCAACTTATTCATGATCTTCCGATTTTCAGACCTATCCTCGTTGGTTGCGAAGCGCGGATCTTCGATCCATTCAGGATGTCCAAGGGCAATAGCGCACCGCTGCCATATGGCCTCGCCAGCGCATGCAATATTAATTGTGCCATCTGTTGTCGGAAACACCCCAGTGGGGATGCTGGTCGGATGATCATTGCCAGCTTGTTTTGGAATATCGCCTTGCGTAAGCCAGCGAGCCGCTTGAAAGTCGAGCATAAAAATTTGTGATTGAAGGAGGCTGGTTTGCACCCATTGCCCCTCCCCTGAGCGCTCGCGCTCGTACAATGCAGTCAGCACACCCATCGCACAAAATAAGCCCGCACATAGATCTGCGATCGGGATGCCCACGCGCATGGGTCCACCCCCCGGTTCGCCTGTGATCGACATTAACCCACCCATTCCCTGAGCAATTTGGTCAAAACCCGGCCGTTTTGCATAAGGGCCATCTTGGCCAAAACCAGAAATGCTTCCTAAGATTATTCTGGGATTGATGTCGCGAAGTGATTCGTAGTCCAGACCAAGCCGATTTTTGACGTCTGGACGAAAATTCTCGATTACCACATCCGCCGTTTTGATCAGTTCTCTTAGAACGTTGATGCCGCCCTCTGTCTTGAGATTGAGCGTGATACTGCGCTTGTTGCGTTGAAGATTCTGGAAGTCCGCGGTGTCTCTTCCCGCTCCTAGCGCGCCGTCGGGTTCAACTGATTCAGGTGGCTCTACCTTAATGACATCGGCGCCCCAGTCAGCAAATTGTCGAGCGGCTGTGGGCCCTGACCTGACTCGGGAAAGGTCAATCACGCGGATGTCTTTTAGCGCATCAGATGCTTGTGGAATAGTCATGTTTCCCCCCCGATTTGACCGAGTGCTGTGATGCACTTCTGGATGCTGCTATCGGCCGTAAAGAGTTGTTTGATTTGTTGTTTAGCTGTTTTGGCATCATTAGTGGTTATGCCTGCGAACTCTAAATTTCCTTGGAATTTGGTCTCGAGTTCTTCGTCTGACATGGGTTCTTTTTGACCACCCCGTAAGCACTGTTGTTTAAAAGAATGTATCTGCCCGTCTGCTGTCCGGATGTCAATCCGGCCAATATAGTTAGTCGGATAGGGATCATCCGGATTGACTTCGTAGGTTATTTTTTCTGTAATTTGCTTTATATCCGATGAGGCGAGGCGTTGTTCAGTGAACTCCTGAAGGCCTGCCTTCTGATCTAATAAGCCGACCGCGATGCAGTAGGGCACCGAAAATTTCGCTCCATAAGGTGAGGAGGGGTTTCTTTTTTCGTTGAGGGGCTCCCACAATCTGTGCACTGTTCCTTCGCCCACAAATGCATGAATTGATGCAATCTGATCAACGGCAATCGCTTTGCTTGCCTGGATTGCGCAGTCCACAAATGGTTGTGTCATGGTCCCGCAGGCGTAAGGCTTAAATGCGAGGCCTTCACAAAACCAACGCTTTCCGAAAGATTCTAAATAGCTGAAATCCTGAGGAATGGCATTTGATGCGAATCCTTTAAACACACCATGAACGCCCTCGAAGACTGTTCGAGGGCCCAGGAAACCATTTTTCGCCATCGCGGCGGCCCTGACGCCAGCTGCTGCAGCCCAGCCGGGATGCATGCGTTTTGTCCATGTGCCCTCTGCTAAATATTCAATAATACCGGATGCCATCGACCCGACGATTCCCAAGGCAGATGCGGTTTTTTTGTCATCCAAGCCCATGCCAATAGACGCGGTTAAAGCGGCTCCAAATGCGCCAAGTACAGCGGTTGGGTGAAATCCTTGGCGATGGACCGCAGTGGGCGCGACCAACGCCAGGCGACAAATCAGCTCACTGCCGGCCGCCATAGCCCGGATCATCTTATCTGACGACAAATTATTTTTTTGACCAATAGCGAAGATTACTGGAACGATAATTGAAGAAATGTGAACTGGTGTCCCTTCAAAAGTATCATCAAAATCTTCACCATGGATCGCCGTTCCATTGATTAAGCAGGCATCTTGTACCGTAAAGTGGGGCCCGTGCCCAAATGCGAAGCTTTCGCCAGAATCAAGGACTGATTTTACAATTGCTTGGACGTAATTAGTTTGCTTGGTGGATAGCATCAGTCCGTAGGCATCAATCGTAACTCGTTGGAGCATGGTTACGACGGATTCTGGTATCGCTAAATGTGGATCACAGCCTGATTGTGCGATTTTTTCTGCGAAAGTCATTGGTGTCATGGCAGAAATGCACCGCCATTGATGTGAATGGTTTGTCCGTTGATAAAACCGCTATTTTCTCCAACGAGCATGGAAATCATGCTTGCGATGTCGTCAGGCTGCCCGTAGGGCACATTCTTTCCTTCAAAGTTTGGATGTTTAAGCCGGGCACCTGTTTCTGCCGTGCGCTCTACCGTGATATGCCCAGGTACAATGCAATTAAACGTTATGTTGGTTTCGGCGAATTCCACTGCTAGCGCTCTAATAAGTCCGGGAACAGCAGATTTGGATGCCACAACTGCGGCTCTTTGGAGTGCGCCAGTATGTGCAGATAAACCTCCAAGGCAAACTACGCGGCCCCAGCCTTTTTTAAGCATGTCAGGCAGAAAGCGTTGAGTGCATAGAAATTGAGCTTCGCAATTAATGCTGAAGACTTCTCGCCACTCTTCTAAAGTCATATCTAGGAATCCACAGGTTTTTCGCACCGATGCATTATTTATTAAGATCTGACACGGGCCGATGCTTTGGGCTGTATCGTAAAGAGTTGCAATAGTTGATGGGTTTCCAAGGGCGCCGACAACACCTTCGCAAGACACGCCGACTTTGCGGACCATGGCGATTGTTTTTGACAGGTTAGCTTGGTCTGAACCAGTGTGTAATACGATATGAAATCCAAGTGAGGCCAGTTTTAGTGCTGTTGCCCGGCCAATATTTCTAGCCGCACCAGTCAGTACGGCAACAGATGATGGTTGCTTCATGTGTTCGCCTTTTGCTTTCTGAAACCGGTCCAGAAAGGAGTCGAAAGGTTAATAAACGTCAATGCGAAAAAGAACAACACAATTGGGCTTTCCATAAGTGCAAAGAAATTATTGTCGTAGATGATCATCGATTGACTGAACGATTCTTCAACCAATTTACCGAGAATAAGGCCCATCACGAGTGGAGCTGCTCCGAATCCATGCCGGTTCATGAAGTAGCCAATTAAACCGGCTGTTAACATCACATAGACATCAATAAACGACGAGCTGGCCGAGTAGGCGCCGATCACTGAAAAAATGAATACTGCAGGCCACAAGAAATTTTTTGGAACAAATGTAACGAGTGAGAAGAATTTGGCGCCAACCAATCCGATGGCTAAAAATGCGATATTTGCAAAGAACATCGCCCCGAAAATGGCGTATACAAACTCGGGCGTTTCATTGATCAAATAGGGCCCAGGCCGGAATCCATGCATTATTAGCGCGGCTAAGATCAGCGCTGTTGATCCTGAGCCGGGAATGCCCAGCGCAAGCGTGGGTACCATGGCACCACCTGCGGCCGCATTATTGGCGGCTTCTGGTCCTACAATGCCCTCAGGTGTTCCAGTGCCGAATTCGTGACTGACTTTACTAAAACGTTTGGCCTCGTTGTAGCCAACAATAGCAGCAACTGTAGAGCCTTCAGCAGGTAAGATGCCGATAAATGTGCCAATTCCAGATGAGCGCAGGATGCACCCTTTCAGGCTTTTAAGCTCAGCCCACGTTGGTAACTGCATAGCCTTCGCATGGATCCGTTCGACGACTTTGTTGAGCGTGCCTGATTGGCTGAGGAGTTCTCCCATCGCAAATAATCCGATTAATACCGGAACAAAATTAATGCCATCATCAAATTCTGGAATACCGAACGTGAACCGCTCAATACCAGTTGTCAAATGAATCCCGATCGTTGCCAGTAATACGCCTACGCCACCTGAGATGAGATTCCGTAGAGAGCTTTTTCCTGTCATCGACGCGAGCATTGACAGTGCAAAAACGGCAAGTGCAAAATATTCTGGGGGCCGGAATTGAAGGGCGACAGACGCCAAAGCGGGTGCTGCAAAGATAAAAACGATGAGGCTCAGTACCCCTCCGCAGACCGATGCGACCGTTGCTAAGCCAAGTGCCCGGCCCGGCTCCCCACGTTTTGCCATTGGGTAGCCATCGAGTGCGGTCGCTACAGATGGTGGTGCGCCAGGGGCATTGATAAGAATGGCTGTAATTGAGCCACCGAAGGTACCTGCACAATAAAGTGCTGCTAGCATGGCTATGGCTGGAATCGGCTCTAATTGAATGGTGAATGGGGTCAGTAGGGCTATGGCCATCGGCGAACTTAGCCCAGGCAGTGCGCCGACCAAAACGCCAATCAAGACCCCGAAAGTAATTAACATAATATTGTCGAATTCTAGAAGTAGTGAAAGGCCCAGAATAACTGCGTCCATTTTTGTTATACCTTATTAATTTATTGTTACTAGAGTGCAACCCCAAAAAGGCCGGGGTCGAAATAAACACTTAAAACTTTTGAAAATAGCAATACGACCAATACTGGAAATACGGTCGCGAACATCAAAATGGGGACGATTTTTTTCTGGCCCCAAAGACGTGGCATGATCAGGCTAATAGCGATCATGGTTAGCAATATACCGAGCGTCTCAGCCGCTGCGACAATTGCTATGAGAAATGCCATTGTGAAAAGGGTGAGTCGCGGAATGCTATCTCGACGTTCTTTGTCAATATCCTTTCCCTTTCTCGTTAAGAGAATGTGTTCAAAAGGAAGAAAGACAGCCAACGCTCCGATAATGATCAAAAGTATTTGCGGATACATTGAGGGTTGAATGTTTTGCGCGAACATCGGTGCGACTTCAGCGAATGTTGTCGTTTCATAAAAGAGGTAGCTTACTCCTGAGAGAATGATCAGGGTTACAACGAGGTCGACGGGGTGCACGAGCCCAATGGCTCGTGCATTTCCCGAAGACGGAGTTGGTGTTTGTATTGATTCAGTCATCACCAATCTCCGGATTATTTATTTGATAATGCCAAGTTCTTTGAGCGCGGCGGAAGCTTTTGCGTATTCTTCCTTTAGATGCTTGTCCCAGATATCGGTGCCAGCCACGCTGCTTTCCACGCTAAGACCGGCTGTTGCTAGATAGTTACCAAACACTTCATGCTTCATGGCTTTCACAATATTTTTGGAAAGTGCCTCGATGATTGGCCTCGGCGTGCTAGCAAGAACTGCGTATCCACGTGTCGTCGACGTTTTAACCTTGTAGCCAAGTTCATAAGAACTTCGCACGTCCGGGTAGTCGCCTAGACGCTTTTCGGCCAGTAAAACAAGCGGAATAATAGAACCGTCAGCAATCATGTTTGCCGCTTCACTCACGTTTGGAAGGGTGGCGTCAATAGCTCCTGATCGCAGGGCTAGAAGCATCTCTCCACCAGAGCCGAAAGGTACCACTTTGAATTTCATCCCGGCGGCTTTTGCTAACTGAGCTAAGCCAATATGCTCGGTGCCACCAATCTGAGCAACGCCAAAGTTAAGCGCCCTTTTCTTCGAAAGGGCAACTAAGTCTTCCATAGTTTTGGCCTCACTTTCTTTTCGAACGACAAGAAAAGTCGGATCATCCATGGCGCGAACGATGCCAGTAATGTCATCAATTTTCATATCTGACTTACCTTGCGCCATTGTGTACAAGTGCGACTGGGTCAATGCCATGATGGTGTGACCATCGGCTGGCTTTGTTAAGACATAGTTCTGTGCTTTGGCTCCTGAACCGCCACGTTTGCTCACTACATACATATCAGTGTCTAAGGTTCGTCTCGAGCGAATCATCATCATACGTGCTGTAACATCGGTGCCGCCGCCGTATGATGAGTGAATTACTACCTCGATTGGCCGGTCGGAAAAGTCGATCGTTTTCTTACCTTTTTTATCGCCATGCGACGCCGCGAAGGCGGTAGAAGACAGGGCGAATGCGGTACAGGCCACTAGTGTTGCTGTTTTGATCAATTGTGTAGGAATCATGCTGTTCCCCTTGTTATAAGTTTGAGTTCGAACTGCTTAGAGATGTGTAGACAACTCCATTAAGCTAGGTTCCCTTGAGCTGGTATGCATTGTCAACAGATGTCATCAAATTTTTCTTTATATCTTAGCGATACTCCATATTATATGGTGTCATTAGATCTAAGTTGTTAACAATGAGAATTCTGTGGATGCAATTGATTCAGATTGTTTGATTATTTTGCCGGGCGTATACGACGGCCTTGGTGCTTCTATTGCCAGGCACGTCGGGTGCCAAGCTATTTATGCGAGCGGTGGTGCAATAGCGCGAAGTTTTGGGTTGCCTGATCTTGGTTTAGTTTCCATGACTGAAATGGCTGCGAGGCTCGATACTATAGTTCGGGCATTTGATGGCCCGGTCATCGCTGATGGGGATACTGGTTACGGTGATGTTCAGCACGTACGGCGAATGATCCAAACTTTCGAGTCTGCAGGTATTCGAGGAGTGCATATTGAGGATCAGGATTTTCCGAAGCGTTGCGGCCATCTTGATGGTAAGCGACTGATTTCATCGTCTGATATGGCGAGAAAAATTGCGGCCGCTGTTAATGCGCGGGAGTCGCTCGACTTTCTAATTATAGGTCGCACAGATGCGATTGCCGTAGAGGGTTTTGATCTTGCTGTCGAGCGTGCCCAGTCCATGATAGATGCCGGTGCAGACGTTATTTTTATTGAAGCGCCTGAAACTTTGGATCAGCTAAAGACTATTCCCCAGCTATTTGATGTGCCTGTCATGATTAATATGTTCCCCGGCGGGAAAACGCCATACACACCTCCGGCTGATCTTCAATCCTGGGGTTATCGCTACATGATTGTGCCGTCTGATATTCAAAGAGCCTGTATTCAAGCGACCGAGCAGATTCTTCAGGCTATTAAAGCTGATGGTAGTTCATTAAAAGTCGCTGATTTATTATGTCCTTTGGCGGACCGCGATCGCATTGTTGATCAAGATCGGTGGCTGGAGAAACCTGAATGAGCATGATTCGAATTTTGTCCGAGCGGACCGTCGAGGTATTAATGGCCGACGAGTTGGAGGCATCCTTTCGTGTATGTGCAGATGCGTATCGCTACTACGGAAAAGTTGGAGACGTGTTATCGAAGCCGAGCTCTTTATTTTTGGATTTGCCTGGGGTGAATACTAAACGATGTCGTCTAAAGGGCGCTCACCAGGCTGATGCAGGTATTGCCGGCTTTCGACTAGCGAGTCCAGGTTCTTATTTTACCTGGGTTATTGATTCAGAGACGGGATCGCCAATCGGCTTGGTGGCAGAGAACTGGCTTCATCGCCGCCGCACTGCAGTCACGGGTGCGCTCGTACTTTCTTGGCTTCGTCCTGATTTGAAAGTGATTGCATTGATTGGGGCTGGGAAAATTGGTCGTGAGTGTGCGCTTATGTTGAGTTCAGCGTTTCCCAATGCAAAATTCATTCTTGGTGCACGTGATATCGGTCGCGGGCAGATATTTTCGGATTCGTTGGAAGGGCTGGTCAAACAATTTACTGTGATGTCTGTCGAGCAAGCTGTCCGCTGTGCGGATGCAGTGCTGACAATTACAAAAGCTGATCGATCTTTTATTGATGGTGATTGGCTAAAGAAGGGTGCGATTGCTTTATCGATGGGCGGTGTACCTGAGTTTGATTATAAAACCTGGTGTCGAGCAGATAGATTTTTTCTTGATGATATTGGGTATGCCATGCAGCAGGGAGATTTGCATCATTGGGTGAAAAATGATGGCCTCAACGAGGAAGAGATCAAAACAAAGTTGACGGCTACGGTTGGTCAACTCGCGCTAGATTGCAAACAGTATGAGAACTCTCAGTCTAGCCTGACACTTCTAATTATTCAGGGAATGGCTGTATGCGATATTGCAATGGCGGGCCTGGCTTTAAGGTTGGCCGAGGCTCGGGGCATTGGGCAGTTAATTGATTTAAATGGTGATTGATCATGCGGCGAAGTTCTTTAATTGAGTTCTGTGAAGGAGTCGTCTGCTTTGCGGATCAAATCCATCCCGACGATGAAGAACGTAATGATTTTGCCACATGAGTAGATCGCCTACTTGCCACTCATTATGCCAAACCCACGTATTTTGTGTGGCATGTTCCCATAGCTTGTCGAGCAATGCATCGCTTTCAGGAACATCCATGCCAATGATATATGCATGTGGTCTTCTGCCGAGAAACAGCGCTTCCCGGCCCTGATTGTCCTTGGTGATTAGTGGATGCCTGGCGCCTGGAATTTGTCTAGGGTCTGAAACCTCTTCGTACCCTTTTCTGATCATTCCAGCACTGTTATGGCCAGAATCATGGATCAGAACCTTTCCATTAATTGAATCCTTTAGTAAATCAGGAAGCGTTTTGTATGCTTCGAACATGTTGGCAAAGTAGGTGTGGCCTTGACCGAGGGGTATCTCAAGCGCATGCAAAATACCTCCGCTTGGAGGTTCATCAATATAGGTCATATCCGCATGCCAGACCGCTTCACCATCACCGAGATTACCAAGCGGAATGCCTTTGGTTGATTTAAGATTTGAGATCACATTAATTTCGGGGTACTTCGGAAGAAATGTTACCCCATAAGGGTTCGGACCTGGAGGATCGAGTTCTCCAAAATACCCACTAAATCGAAGTAAATCATCGTCTGAAATCTTTTGCCCCCGAAATCGGAGTACTAAGTATTGATCCCATGCATTTCGAATAGTTGAGATAATGGATGGGCTCAAGTCTTGAGTGAGGTCAATGTCCTCAATATCAGCCGCAATATGAGTACTTAAAGCTTTTATTTTCATAATCGTAAATCCTATGCACTAAATAGTTCACTGCGAACTGTATGTTTCTGCAGCGTGTCAGTATTGGGTTGGGGAATATACCGCTCCGGAATGATCATATGTCCTCGGCTAAAACCAATTGAACTGCCTAACAGGCGTGATTCCTCTCTGATCTTTAAGCAACCGTTAAATTCACCGGCCCTCGCCAGGTGCCTGTGCGATACCACAGCCTCAAGGTAACAATTGATGTCTGAGCCAAGACCATCTCCCAGTACTATTTCAAGGCCTTGCTCGTGCGCTCTCTTAATTGCTTGCTCAAGTGCGGTAATCGAGCCGAATCGCTTTAGCTTGACCTTGCAGAAGCCTACGCCGTACATGGCTGCTGCTCGATCAATATCGTCGAGCGAACAGATTGGTTCATCAAGCATAATTGGCACGGGCGATACTTTTGCGACGTCGCCATTTCCTTTCCAATCGTTTGCATCGCAGGGCTGCTCAAAAAGTTCACAAATACTTGGGTCGAGCACCTCGCAAAACTCAATGGCGTCGCGAACAGAAAAAGCCCGATTCGCGTCGACACGGATAGTGCCTTTTCCAGCGATCAGGCGCTGAATAATTTCAACTCTTCGGCGATCACGTGGTGCGTCTGCACCTACTTTAATTTTGAGTGTTGTGTAGCCCTGGTTAAGCTTTTCTTGGAGTTCGGCTTCAATTTCTTTTTCGGTAATCGCGGAAAATGCACTTAAGACAGGAAGATGGATTGATTCTGGAATCTGACATTGTTCGGGGAGTACTATTTGATCTAGAGCGTTTAAAAAGGCTGCTGCTGCTACTGGACTTTCGGCGCGCTTCAGTTGCAAACACTCGTAGGCTTGGTCAATTGGCTTGCCCACCACCGCCCTGGCTTGCGTTGCCAAAAAGTTCCAGCCGTCTTTTCTGGTTTCTGAACTCGATCCTGGTGAGGTGTGTTGCTCACCCCAGCGGACAGTCCCATCGTCTGTCTCAATGCACACTAAAAATGGCTCAAATGATTCAAATATTTTATAGCTCAGTGCATATGGACGGATTAAAGGTAGATCGACATGGAACAATTGAATACTTTTGATAGCTTTCATGATTGGGTCCATGGAAAAATTGCGCGATACGATTTCTCAAACATATCTATTTCTTTTGAGAATGTAAGCGAAAGATCGATTTCGTTCAGGCCTTGTATTAAGCACTGCTTTTGGAATGTGTCGAGACGGAGGTTAAAAAGTATCCCGCTGCTCATCGTTAGTGTTTGTGATGGAATGTTGACGACCATTGTTAGATCATCGCTATCCGTCAGTGTCTGCTGAATTGATGCAATCTGCTCTTCTGAAAGGCAAGTGGCTAAAACGCCATTTTTGAGGCAGTTGGCGGCAAATATCTCACCAAAACTTGGCGCAATGATGACGCGAAAACCAGCATCAAATAGGGCATACACCGCACCCTCTCGAGAGGAACCTGATCCAAAATTTGCCCCGCCAATAAGTATTTTGGAGTTGTGATACCTCGTTTGATTTAGAGGAAAGCTATCTAACAAAGAGCCTTCTTTATTTCTGCGGATATCATGAAATAAGTATTGAGCGTATCCGACGGCCCGGGGCTTTTTGATGAACCTGGCTGGAAATAATTGATCCGTATTGACATTAGCGAGTCGAAGCGGAACCCCTGAGGCAGAAAAATGAACTAAAGGTTCCATGTATGAGCCTCCGGATATTGACTGACATCCTCAAATTGACCAGTGATTGCAGCTGCGGCAGCCATAGCAGGGCTTACTAAATGTGTACGACCCCCTTGTCCCTGGCGGCCTTCAAAGTTTCGATTGGAGGTGGAAGCTGCTCGCTGCCCAGGTGCGAGTTTGTCGCCATTAATGCCAACACACATAGAGCAGCCAGGAGCAAGCCACTCTGCACCGGCCCGCTCAAAAATTTCGTGCAAACCCTCGGCTTCAGCGGCTCGCTTTACTTGCTGGGAACCAGGAACAATCATTGTTTCGATTCGACAAGTCTGATCAGCAAAAATGGCAGCTGCAGCTCTCAAATCCTCAATGCGACTATTGGTGCACGATCCGATAAATACTCTATCTGGTTTAATGGAGCGGATGGTTTGATTGGCATTTAACCCCATATAGTCCAGAGCGCGTTGCATGCGCACCTGTTTTTCAATATTCACCTCCTGCAAAGGGTCGGGTACTGAACCAGTAACGTCGGCAACCATTTCCGGATTGGTGCCCCATGTTACTTGAGGCTGTATGGTCGCCGCGTTGAGTTCAAGTGAGAGGTCAAAACTACATCCTGGGTCAGATTTTAGCGTTTGCCAATATTTTTTGGCCAGTTCAAATGACTCTCCTTTTGGAGCCATTGGTTTGCCTTGAATATAATCGATTACCCGCTGGTCGGGCGCCATTAAGCCCGCTCGTGCACCGGCTTCGATCGACATATTGCAGACGGTCATTCGCGCCTCTACTGACATCGAGTCAATGGTACTGCCAGCGTACTCAACTGCGTAGCCTACGGCGCCTCCACTGCCTATCGCGTTAATCAATTTTAGGACAATATCTTTGCTTGATACCCCGGCTCGCCGGGTTCCGTTGACAAGAACGTGAAAGGTTTTGGGCTTTGTTCTCCAGAGGGATTGGGTGGAGAGCACATGAGCCACCTCAGATGAACCGATTCCGAAAGCATAGGCGCCAAGTGCCCCATGAGTGGATGTATGTGAATCGGCCCCCGCAATGATCAAGCCTGGTTGAGTGATCCCATATTCTGGACCGACGACGTGTAAAATCCCTTGAAATCGATGTTCGATTCCAAAAAGTTCGATGTCATGAGCAGTCGTATCAGAAGTAATCAGTTCGATCATGTGCCTGATTTCCGGGTCTGCAATCCCGTTCAAACCGGCCTCTCGATTGCGTGTCGGAACATAGTGGTCTGAGAACGCGAATGTCTGCTGTGGATTACGAACAGTTCGTTTTTCTCTTCGGATTTTGTCGAAGGCATGAAACGAGTTTTCTTGAAGTAAGACGCGGTCCACATACAATAATGTTTCCTCATCTCGCTCAGCTACGACATGCGTACTCCAGATTTTCTCAAAAAGTGTTTTTGCCACGATTTTCCTCCCAGCATTAGCGCTGAATGAGTTGATTATTATGTTGACAATTTTTTCTCAATTATCACACTGTGTATTTTGTTATTCAACAAAAGTTGAATCATAATGCGAGTTTTCCGGAGTAATGATCCAAAGGATTGTTGACAAAATATGGTCGATTCGAATGTTGTGCTTATTTTTATTATCGCGATGGCGGCTTTTGGATCGGCTGTGTTTCATTCGTTTTCAGGATTTGCTGGCGGGCTCGTATTGGCGATTATGCTAGCACCATTATTGGGAATTAAAGAAACGGTGCCTGTCGTTGCGACTGCTTTAGTCATCAGTAATTTTGCGCGAATATGGGCATTTCGGAAATCTGTGGCCATTAAAGAATTTGGTGCGGTTTTTGGGGCCGCCTTTCCATTTATTGTGCTCAGTGCCTATGTCTATGTTTCTATGTCGATTGGCATAGTAGCTTTGGTGCTGGGCTTATTTTTATTGGCAACTATTCCGTTAAATCGCGTGCTCAAGAAAAAGGAAGTTAAGGTTGGTCTTCTGGGTCTCGCATGCTCTGGGGTACCTTACGGAATTGTATCTGGAAGTACTTTTGGCGCTGGTATGATGTTGGCTCCCTTCTTAATTGGCGCTGGTTTGTCTGGCGAGGCTTTAATAGGGACGGTGGCCTTGATTGGCTTTAGTCTCAACATGACCAAAACCGCGGTGTTTGGAGGCTCACCTTTATTGACTGAAGGATTGGCATTGACAGGCGTCTTGGTTGGAATGTGTACTATTCCTGGTGCCTATGTGGGCCGCTGGCTTGTTCGTAATACTGCACTGCGAGTTCATTCGCAGTTTATGGAAATATTTGTTGGTTGTGGTGGAATTTTTTTCTTGTATGAGGCCTATCAAAACTTATGGCTGTAGTAAATGTGGCCGGTGCTGTGCCAATTGCGTATGCGGATCTTTTAAGTAAGTCTGAAACCGTACGTATTTCGCTCAAAGGGTTGGAAGTCCAATTTCATCAGTGGGGAAGCGGTGACAATGTGTACTGCCTGCTTCATGGCGGTTATGGTTCATGGGCACATTGGATTCGTGTTATTCCAGAGCTTGCAAAAAGCGCACGCGTTTTGGTACCTGATATGCCTGGGTTCGGTGCGTCTGACTCACCTGCTAAACCACATACTGCTGAAAGCGTCGCGGAACTATTGGCTGACGCGATTGTGCAGATTGTTCCTGGGCAGAAGATTATTTTGGCAGGATTCTCTTTCGGTGGTGCGATCGCGGGACATGTCGCTTTGATTTTGCAAAATCAAGTCCGACATTTAATGCTCATTGGGCCGGGTGGATTGGGCGCACCTCGTGGTTCGATGGAAGAATTAATTCTCAGGAATGCCAAGATGTCGAGAGAAGATATAATGGCGGCACATCGCCGTAATCTTGAGATTCTGATGGTTCGTGATCCGGATCAAGTAGACGCGTTGGCACTCTTCATCCAAGAAAAAAATACTCGTCAACACCGGTTGAAAAGCCGGCCGATTTCAGCAACGGACACACTTGCGCGAACCCTTTCGAAGTTGTCTATGCCTTTGATTTTCCTATTTGGAGAGTGCGATGCCACTGTGGGGGAGTATTTGCCAGAACGATTGGCAATTATATCTAGGGTGTCGCCAACTGCCGTAATTGAGGTGATTCCTGACGTGGGGCATTGGCTAATGTGGGAAAGACCAAGGCTTGTCACGGATCATCTCATTCGGCTGGCTCATCCTTAGACTTCTCAATGATTCCTTGTTTAACTAAGTAAGCTGTGAGCTGATTCCGCTCGCAAACAGAGGTTTGGCGAGATACGTTGTCAGACCACGATGCTGTTTTAGGTGAGCCAAATTGTTCGGGATATCGTGGTGTGGGTGGGCCGTAGCTTGCATTGAATTGGGCGTCATAATGCTTAATAAGTTCGCGCGAAGGTTTTCGATATTTGTTGATATGCCTAATCGCATCTAAGGGAAGCCGCGGTGAAGTGCTCCCGGGTCTGAGTTTTGGATAGCCGATCGCCAGCGCGCAAATGGGAAAAACGCTTTTTGGTAATTCCAAAAGGTCACTGACCTGCTCAATTTTTTCTCTGATTTTCGAAATGGCGCAGGCCCCAAGGCCAATGCTTTCTGCTGCCATAATCAGTGATTGTGTTGCCAGTGCGGCGTCGACACTAGCGTTTAAAAAAGCATCTTGATGATGGGCGTTATATGTGCGATTCGCCCATTCGCAGATGGTTTGGTTTCGATGCAGGTCCCCAAGAACAAAAATCAAAAGGGGCGCGGTTATAGCCCATTTCATTTCTGGAAAAAAACTTATTAATTGATCCCGAATATTAGAGTCCGTGATTTCAATGAAACTGTATTGCTGCAGGTTAGACTTTGTTGGCGCTGATTGCGCTGCCGTAAATAGAAGGTCACGGATCTCTTCGGTAATGGGCTCGTCAAAAAAGCTTCGACAACTCGAATGGGACAGCAAGGTCTCGATTGTTGAAGTGGATGATGGATGTTTGTGCATTACTGCTTCCATTGGCGGGTGGGTAAGACCCTCATTTAGTCCATTGTGTCCTCACTTGACGATAAAAAATACCAAGATGTGATTTGGGTCGAGGCGATTGGCGATTGATCGGAGCCCATGGTATCGGACCAAATCTTTCAAGCGCTGGCAGGAGTGAATGCTCCCAGTCGAGATACCCTTGTGCATCTTTTAAATTTCCTTTGTGCCGATTCGGGAAAAAGATAGGTTGGTCAGTTGGGGTTACATCAAAGACAACAGTCGAGTTATCGATAATCGAGGGATCTAATTGGTCCCATGAAACTCCTCCAAGTACATTAAGGCCGACTAGTTTAGCGAGATTGATGGTTTCATCAAGAATGGCAGCATTCGCATCAATCAGAAAAATAGCTGTTTGCTTGTTGAGATTTTGGAGCTCGCTTCGCTGACTCCAAACGGAGCCCTGCACTCTTGATTCAGAGTATTGCTGGCTCGGGCGCGTATCAACTAATTTGACTGCTTTTGGGACGTTAGCAGTGGTCCGAGTAATTTTTTTGGCAAGAGACTCAGGAATCCCGAGATCGTCTAATAATGGATAGGCATCCCACCCAAGTCGTCTCAACCATGTTGTGGCAACAGCTACATCGAGTGGCTTTGGTCCATGGATCAGGATTGAAATATGATGAGCGGCCAGAAATTGATCAGTACTTTGAATTAGTGTTGTCGGTGAAATAGTATGCCCGTCTCGGCTGCATTCCATAACCCGGATATGGAATGCAGATTGGTGGCTGACCTGCCATGCTGGCAAACTGTTTTTAGTGCAGATTGGAATGCTTAATCTAGTCAGCAGAGATTCAGCCAGCGTTTGCTCTTCTTCATGCGTTAAGAATGCTATGGGTTTTACTTCATTATCAAAAGATCGGATTCCACCTGCCAATTCCCAGCCCTGGGTTCCTCCGGCGATGAAGCGAGAGCGCTCAGGACGATCCAAGTCTTTCCAAGTTTGCGCTGCAATAATTCCTCGTGTTCGCCCCGCACAATGCATGTAGATGAGATTCGCAGAGGTCTTGATTGCACCTATTCTCCCAGTTGGACAATGCATTGATTGAGGCAAACTAAATTTTCGAAATTCTTCTTCGGGACGTACATCAAGTTGCAGGTCTGCTGACTGCCGCATGGCTGATCGAGGGGTGATGAGGTCTATTTCTCCAGTTTTTTCGACCCATTCTCCGAAAGCTTTCGATGCTGTGTACTCCCCGCCCCAATAGGGCAATCCCTGAGAACACCAATTCTTGAAGCCACCCGGAACGACTATTGGTTCAGGGAAGTTTAGATCCAACATATAGCGCTTGGCCCATTCTAAAAGAATTATGTCATCGCAAATTAATACTGTTTGTGGACGCAAGTTGCCAAGTACTTTTGCAAGCGAACTTTCAAATTGATCTATCGGTACGTTTACACAAAATATGGGATGGCTTTTGACATGTTGCTGGCGGGTTCTTAGGTCAAGAAATGCTAATGCCACATCGCCAGCCAACGTCTCTAGAGAGTAAATTAATAGTTTTTCTTGAGCCTTTTTTAAGCCCGAATCATAAGATGTATTACTCGCTGTTAATTTTTTAACCATGTCGATTTATCATTTTTCTTAGCGTCTTTGTGACTTCTTATTGGCGTTTGCGAATCTCAGATTTCTTTGGCCTTATTTCTAGCTATTGCTTAGGGATTATTGATCGAGATTGTTTGGTTTTGTTCGCTTGCATGTCGTATTTGAGGCTCTTTTAAAATGAATAGTTTGAACCTTTTGAGTCTGTTCTGTCCATGATATGTCGGTATTATCGCAAGTTATGGCTCCAATGCCGATCGAGTAGTAAAGACCTTTAATTGATCATTAGAAAATCGTGAATTTTACAGCCAATATTGTTAGCACGCCGAATATGATCTTTTCAAAGAAGCTTTCGGAAATAAATCGAACTGCAAAACCCCCTATTTTCATACCGAGAAAAATAGGGATTAGAGCGAAGCATGAAATGGCCGCAGTTTGAAAAGTGATTAGGTTTGCATTGATATAAAAAATGGCCTGCGCACTACCGATTGTTGCGAAAAATGCGCTCGCGAAAAAAATAAACCCATATTTTTTTAGCCTTAATGATAGAAGGTAAGTCAGAGTGATTGGCGCCGAAATGCCTGTCATGCCCCCAAGAATTCCTGATAAAATTCCTGTTGGGAAGGCAAGCTGGGCTCCGCGCAGGGGCGATAATCTTGGCTGCAAATTCAAGACGCGCGTCGCGATATAAGTAAGTAATAAAAGCCCCAATAATTGATTGATCAGTTGTTTATCAATTTGAACCAGTAAGTGCACGCCAACCGCGGTACCAATAAGCGTTGCTATGCATATCAACGCGATAGTTAGTGGTCTTTCCATATGCATTCTATAAACCCATAACTGCATAATATTGGGTAGGATCGATGGGGCGGCAACAATTCCGACCGCTGTTGGTACGTCCGATACAGAAGCAATTACGGGTATTGCAATGAATGGCATGCCTAGGCCAATAACGCCCTTAACAAGCCCGCCTGCAAAAAAACCAAACAGGACCCAGACTAAATCTGGTTGGTCAAATAGGCCATTAGTGACTGTAATTAGGTCCAATCGCGATTCCTTAGTTTTTATGGCGCGGTATACTGCTGGTAGGCGAGATGATTAAATTCATCTATAAAAAATAATAAATCAACGGAGAAGTCTATGCGTGGTTTTTATCAAACTATAAAGATTTTGGTGCTAGGGACCCTCGTCATATTATCGAGTGGTTGGGTTCATGCTGAACGAGTTGTCTTGGGGGGTAATCCACCGGGAAGTCTTTACAACTCGATCGCAAACGCGCTGGCGACGGTCGTTACTAAGAATTCAGATTTGACCGTAGACGTTCTCCCTCAGGGCAGTACTGTATTTTACCCAATGATGCTCTCGAAAGAGGTGGATTTTGGACTGGTCAATCCTTTCGATGCGGAAGCGGCTCAGTTGGGTAAAGATCCTTACGGCGATAGCCTTATTTCTAAAGGCTTCAAGGTTTCAACAGTTCTTGTAGGGAAAAAAATCAATCTCTCATTTGTGACGACGAAAGACTCCGGCATCAAATCTATTAAGGATCTTAAAGGGAAGCGAGTCGTTGTTGATTATGGTGCTTTTGCTAGTTCGTCTATTACTGCTGCCGCTTTATTAGGATCTGCTGGTATGACAAAAGACGACGTCATTAGAGTCTCCGTTGGTAGTTATCCACAAGGGGTTAAAGCAGTACAAGAAGGACGTGCTGACGCAGCTGTGGCATCCATTGGAAGTGGCGTTATCAAAGAGTTAGATGCTACTCGCGGTGCTCGTATTTTGTCGGTCGACAATACTGCGGAAGCGGTTAAGGGTGCTCGTGTACATGGTTCTTCTTGGAGCGTTCTACCTGCCAAAGCGGGACTTCCAGGCGTTGCTGACTCCTCATTCGCCTTGGGTTGGGGTGTGCCAGTTCTTGCCCGTGCTGACTTAGATGACGCAACAGTCCGTAAATTTCTTGATACAGTTTGGACTCATCATGAAGAGCTCCCAGGTGTTTTTGGATGGATGAGAGGATGGAGCCCAAAGGGTTTTGTTAATCCAACTACTAGCATTGCTTATCATCCCGCGGCTGTTCAGTTCTTTAAAGAAAAGGGTGTGTGGACGCCAGAAATGGTGAAAGCTCAGGCCAGACTTAACCGATGATCGAGCAAGGTTCCAGAGAATGCGAGGCTCCTGCCCCGCATTCTCTGCCTTTGGTTTTGATGGCTATTTTTTTGCCAGTCATCGCAATGATTTACGCTCTCAACATCCCAAGTTTTTTTGGGTGGATATTTTATACAGAGCAATACTTAATTTTATTCATTTCATTTTGTTGTGTGTTCATTTTCACGTCAGGATTAAATAAGTCGCACCTATTTATTAATGGCCGTTTTGATAGATGGTTGCGTATCCTCTGCGGGCTTCTCGCAGCTGTGTCTGGTATTTATTCGACCATCAATTATGAATCAATTCTCTTTTCAATAGGTTTTGTCACCACTGACAAAGTGTTGTTGTCCAGTGTCGGAATTTTCTTGCTGTTAGAGGCACTCCGACGTGTCTCTGGCTACGTTCTAGTAATGCTCTGCTGTGCTTTTGTTGTCGGACCAATGTTGCTGGCGTGGATCTCTGATGGGGATTGGGTAAGACCAATAGCATTTGACCGTTTATTGACAATTGTGTACTTCGGTCAAGGTGGAATACACGGTATACCTGCTCAAGTAGCTGCAACTGTGGTCGCTGTTTTTGTGGTTTTTGGTCAATGCCTCATTCTGACCGGAGGTGGTGAATCTATTCAAATACTGGCTAGGCGAATGATTGGTGGGTCAGGGGGAGCAGATAAACTGGCCGTTGCGGCAAGCGCCATGTTCGGTAGTTTATCTGGAAGTGCTTCTGCTAACGTCGCTACGACGGGAGTTATGACGATTCCACTGATGATCTCGCAAGGCATTCCTCCTTATCGGGCAGCTGCGATTGAGGCCGTCGCCTCAACCGGCGGGTTGATTCTTCCGCCAATAATGGCCGCGACAGGGTTTTTGATTGCGGAATATTTGATGATTTCCTACGCTGAGGTAGCCTCTGCTGCCCTGGTTCCCGCGTTATTATTTTATGGTTCGGTGTTTGTTTATTGCCATTTTTCAAATCGGACCGTTGTCGCTTCAGAAATTCCTTCAGAGAGCTCCAGTAACGACTCAATTGTGAAGGTTCTGGTGCCGTTTATTTTGCCAATTGTTGCTTTGATTGTTTTTTTATTCGTTTTTTACCAAAGCGCTTCGGTATCGGCGTTGGCCGCTGCAAGCGTTGCCTTGATGGTGGGTGTATGGAATGGAAAAGCAAGATCGCTGAAAATTTGGGCCAAAGCTTTGCTGCAGGCGACTCCTCAGATTACTGAAATTGCTGTCATTTGTGGGGCTGCGGGAATCATTATGGGTGTCTTAAGTTTGTCAGGTATTGGTGCAAATTTATCCAGAATTATCTTGACTATGGCTGATGGAAGTTTGCCTATACTCATAGCGATCTCAGCATTATCTTGCATAGTTCTTGGTATGGGTGTGCCAGTAACTGCTACCTACGTGATTTTGATTGGTTTAGTGGCGCCAGCACTCATCGAATTCGGAGTGAGCCAACTTTCTGCTCACTTATTCGTATTTTATTTCGGGACTCTATCTTTCTTAACGCCTCCCGTGTGTTTAAGTGTATTCGTTGCTGCAAATCTTGCTCGCTCTGGAATTACGGAGACAGCAGTTGAGGCTATGAAAATTGCCGCTCCAGCCTACTTATTG
>Ga0209192_10001253_pt1 | contig 20856 bp, 25 predicted proteins | sample ArcticOcean_MG_C_11_FD_187433 | JGI IMG/M metagenome (GOLD analysis project Ga0209192, IMG submission 187433) | Marine microbial communities from western Arctic Ocean - ArcticOcean_MG_CB2_154 (SPAdes) (version 2) | ecosystem: Environmental > Aquatic > Marine > Oceanic | place: Arctic Ocean... | reverse complement strand
CTTCTAACGGTGCAGTAACGTCAATTGCCTGAGTCGGTAGAGATGCAGACATTAGTTGTTCATCGCCTGATACTTCTACATCTCCAAGTCCACCTAGTAAGCTACCTGCAAGGCCAGCAATAGCACCTTTAGCTAAACCTGTACCTGCTGCTTTAGCAATGTCTGCTACAGTTCCGCCTGCGGCTGCTTTAATAGCACTGTCTACTACTGTTCTAAATATTGCTGTTGTACCGATAATACCTAGTATTGCTGGGCCGCCTGCGCCTGCAACACCCATTCCGATAGTGATAACTGTCATCATCAAGCCCTTAAATGCTGCAACGTCTTCATCGTTCTCAATTGACTGGGCACCTTTTTGTATACTAGCAACAACTGCTGATGCATTTTTGCCTGCAGGGTCTGGTAATTTTGCAACCAGTACTTTTAATTTTTCAATAGGTACTGCGTTACCTACTTTAGATAGTATTGCTTTAAGTTTAGGATTGCCAGTTATTTTTGCAAATAATGGTGTTAACTGAAGTTGGGCTTTTTTTGCTATTTGAGCAGTGTTGCCACCTTCGCCTCTTGTAGTAACTAGGCTTTGAAATACACTTTGTATTTGTTCTGGGGCAAGTGCTGCTTCATTAAGTTTACTTAATTCGCTAACTAACGTATTTAAATCTTCTCTAACAGAACTAGGCAGTTCTTGCCAGGCTTCATCTATCTTAATACTTTCTGTTATTAAATTTATATCTTTACGAATTTGATTCATTCTTATCTTCCCGTTGGCTCTCTTTAATTACTTTTTTAATGCCTCGGGCGAATTTGGAAGAATCTTTAGCACGAATACTATTGACTATACGATTAGTTAAATCTTTGGCTTGGTCCTCATTGTAATTTGCTTCAATTCGTTCAATTAAATGTATTACACTTTCAATAAGGTGTTCGCCGCGGTTCTCAACCGCATGATTTCTGTCTCGATCGACTGAAATAAGATTTAGTTCTTCAATTATGCTACGAGTTTTTCGCACATTACGCTCCTGTAAATAGGCTTAACACTATTTATCATTTGCTAGTCGTCATTCTTGGATAAAAACTCTCGCATATTCATTGCTTGTTTAATAGTATCTTTGTTTCCACTATCATCTGCTTTAATACTATTGTTTCTTTTTAGTTGGTCAACTAAACTACTTGTAGTAACTGTCATTGCATCCTCATCACCTTCCTCTAAGTCTTCAATTCTTAAAGTATCTGTGCTAAATTTGAGATCTACTTTGCTACCGACACCTGCACTAGAACGTGTTTTCATAAACTGTACCTGATATCTACCTCTTTCACGCATTGCGTTACTTGTAAAGATACCAATTACATTATCTGCTGTGTTGATCTTACTAATACCACCTGCAATATGACTGTGATCGTATTCTACTTCTTCTACTGCACTTCTACCTAACTGCGATGCTGTTGCATGTAGTATATCACGTTCCATTGCTAAGTTACGCAACTCCTCTGATATGTATTTGTCTTTAACAAACATATTTTCTGCTGATATCTTAGCACTGATAGGCATCATTAAGTCTAAGTAGTCTACTAACAATGCATCTACTTTCTCACCACACTGTATTTCGTATTCACGTAAGAATGCTCTAATGTCATTTGCGTTAATACCACTTGGCATTTGCTTAACACGGAACTTACCAGCACTCTTTGCCTTCATTTGTACACGAAGATCAACATCATCAATGTTCTTCATTATTTCTCTAGTGCTGTATCCAGTAACCATTGCATCTAAACGCATACTAATAAGTTGCTCACTAAGTTCTAAACTAATGTATACAACATTAAGTCCTGCTAATGCCCAATTAATTGCTAGGTTCTGCAAGAACAAACTTTTACCACCGCCACTTGGTGCGGCAAAGATATTAATCTCACCTCTATTCATGCCACCGTATAACTTTTGATCAATGCCTTTCCAGCCTGTGCTTGTTGCACCACTCTGTGCTTTAATCCATTCTAATCTTTCTTTGGGATTTTCAAAGTACTCTAGTCCTAAGTCTTTTACTAAACCTATTTGTACAGCCTCTTTAATCTTATTTTCTACTGCACCGTAATCTTTGTTTTCAAGTAAGTCTGTGCTTTCAATAATTGCTATCTCAAGTGCTTTGTGTCTGCAAAAAGTTTCAAACTCATCCATAAACCAGTTCTGGTGATCCGGAGTAACGTTATCTATAAGTGTAATACCTTGTCCACCTACAGCATTTAATTGATCTAATGTAGGAACACTGTTGTACTCGTTACTGTGCTGAAGCATTAACTCAATAGTGCCTCTAAACTTTCTACTAAAATATGCTGGTGCTATAATAGCCTGACATCTAGCAAACAAATCATGGTCGCTCATGAGGAACTGAATAAACATTCTCTCAATGTCTTGGTTATATTCTTTAATACTTGTACTCATAACATCCTCATCTTAACTTGTGATTTCATTTTATTTTTGGTAGCATGTTTAATTATACTCGCAACTGTTAAAAGTCTACCATATTTGGATACAGCATCGGCTGCATCTTTTACATCTTTATCCCACGGCGGGAAACTTATTTCCCAATCAAGTGTTATTGCTTGCTCGATTAAATCTTTACCTGCACTATCTCTGTCTGGACATAGTATAACACGTTTTCCTAACTTGTCTATCAATTGTGCTTGCTCTGGACTTACTGCATTTCCTTGTACAGCAACACCGTCTACTAGTATTGCATCAAATATACCTTCTGTCACAATAACTATTTCTCTTTCTGTACCTGCAAATGCATCTACGTTAAACACATAGCCTGCTTTTATATTATTCAAGAACTTAGGTGTTTCTTTTGTAGGTGGATTTATATGTCTTCCGGTCCATCCTACGAGTTCGTTGTTATACATGAATGGTATAATAACACGTTTCTTGTTTGCCATATCAGAGAAATGTAGTAACGGATAAACACCTAGTACGCCACGTTGCCTTGCATACTCTTTTAACTCATGTCCATCTGCTAAACTTTCTAGTGTTTGCACATTATCTGGTAGTGGAACAGAATCAAACTTACTAAAACTGTATACATACTCGTCACCTTCTGCAACATTTAACTCGTCGCCTAACTTTAGCATCTCTACTTGCACCGCATGCACGTCAGCAGTTGTTGCACCTAACTTCATTGCTAAGTCTTTATACTTCTTGCCCATGTAAGGGTTAGGTGACCACCCTGTCTTGTGTCCGCAGTTAAAACAATGGAAACTAATCTTTGCACCGTTTGCTATAACACCTGCACGTTTGCGGTTGTCACTGCACACAGGGCAATCAAAAGTTTTCCAGCCACTTGGAGTACTGCTACTACGCACTGGGAGATTATCTACTAATAATCTATGTACTTGCTCTACTACTGAATCCACACTCATAGGCATATTATAGCAGAGTTATATTACAAAGTCAATTGTTTTTTAGTTTCTTACGTGAATATTGGAAATAGTGCTGTTGGCATCGGCTGGGTAACTTATTACTCGTACCCAATTACAATTAACTGCAAAAGTTTTATGTAATATATCTGATGTTCCTGCAATAGCAATATTACTAACTACATCAAACCAGTCAGCATGTCTATCGTCGCCTTGAGGAGATGTTTGCATGAGGCTTGCTTGTATTTTAATATTGCCTGTGTAAGTTGAGTGATATATTGCAACACTATGTTGAGCATTCTTAAAGTTGCTGTCCAAGTTACCAAAGAACGCACTTGAAACAAATACATTATTAGATGGTTCTGTCATTGTTACATTAAATTGTGTAGGTATAGGATCTAAAACTGCTTGTTCTGATATTTCAATATCTAAAGCAACATCATTATTTTGATTTGAATAAACTGGAAGGTCTGTGCCTTCTGCATTGGTCCTAGTTACATATAGTCTGTATAAGCCTGCATCAATATCTTGCAAGTCGCCTGCTGTTAGGTGTAGTTTAACCATTCCTGCGTCGCTAGTTACTTCTAATCTTTTAGAAAGTAATCTTTTACGAGTTGCAGGGTTTACCATGTATGCAACAACCTCATCTGTAAATACAGGTTGTAATTTTCTATCACGGTTCCTAATATTAAAGTTGATTGTATTAGCTAAACCTTTGTGTGCTATTATTGATTTATTGTTCATTGGTTTGTTGTCCACATATAAGTTGTCGGCAGTAATTACGAGATCTATTGAATCTTCGTATAAAAATAATCTGTTATTGGCAGGATTCATAAAATATATACCTTTCTGTTACAGTATTTATCTATCTGTTAGGTAAATATCGTTATGCAAGAAATCAACCAAGAACAATTTCCTTTTATTACCGGATTAACTTACGCAAAGTCAGAGTACTATGGGATTGTTGTGAATTATGATAATACAATCTTAACCATGTATGATTTATCAAAGATGCCTAACAAAGACATTAGAGCTTTGTTTATAAGTTTGGGAGAAACATGGTGGTGGGAGTCTAATCGGATATTACCAATTGACGTATTCCTACATCATGAGATGAGACCTTTTCAAAAGTATCTAACCACAATGGTTATGAAAGATGTAGACCATATGTTTGGTCCAATGACTACTTTACAAAATATGTTAAAGAAACGTATTAAACGTAGAGGGATTCAGTTGCAAAACATCAAGCGTTTAGACTAGATTTCGCAAAGCCTATTTAATTGCACTACAATTGCTGTAGAAAATGCAATAGCATGAGCCTTCTTAAAATAGTATTCGCCTGATTCAGGTTTAACCCAAACAGTCCTTTCTATCTCATCAAAACTCTTACCTAACAGATGTTTCTTACCGGGTCTAATAATAGCAAGTATCATTGCTAGTTCATTGACAGTAGTAGGTTTATAGTCTTGTAACACATTTAAATAGTTACTTACATGATACAGTTTCGATACTACTTCGCTATGTTGTAGTAACTCCCACATTGGTGCCATTGCAAGTAGTTTATTAAGATGTGCTTCGTCTACAATATCAGAATACACACTGTTATTAAGATAGTCAACTTTAAACCAACCTTCTTGTTCTGCTTGTTTGTGATCTATTGTGCTATAGCCTTCTAATGGAAATTTAGGAATGTTCTGAAAGTAGACACCAGTATTGTGTTTAGTAAACTTACTATCCTTTTCAATACTTGCAGGCGTATGCTTGACTAATCTGAGAAAGTCTTCTCTATTCGCCATGTCAATGTCTACATCAAAATTTATTTTCATTATATAATATCTGCAATCTTATCTGCTAGTTGTATAAACCAGTTAGCGTCATGTCCTTTAGTTGTTTCAGCCGCAGTACCTAATCTAATACCACTTGTTTCTGTAAAACTTCTAGGATCATCTGGTATACCATTTTTATTAACAGTAATGCCTGACTCCTCTAATTGGTCAGCTGCATCTTTTCCGCTAATTCCTCTATTTGTTAAATCAAGTAATATTATATGCGAATCTGTGCCTCCTGTCAAGCAATTAAATCCGTTTGCTGTAAGTTGATTTGCAAATGCTCTAGCATTAAGTAAAACATTGTGAGCATAGTCCTCAAACTCTTTTGTATTAGCTTCTACAAAACATTGAGCTTTTGCTGCAATCTGATTCATTAACGGACCACCTTGTGTACCAGGGAATATACCACTGTTAATACGTCTGCTGTATTCCGCATTGTTCCACAGTATAATACCGCCCCTAGGACCGCGTAAGGTCTTGTGTGTTGTACTTGTTACAACATCAGCATACTGAATAGGACTATCGTAACACTTACCTGCTACAAGACCTGAGTAGTGTGCCATATCTACCAACAACAATGCACCGACTGAGTCAGCAATTTCTCTAAACGCTTTCCAGTCGATTTGTCTTGGATATGCACTTGCACCTGCAATGATCATTTTAGGTTTATGACGTTCTGCTAACATCAAAACTTCATCATAGTTAATTAAGCCATCCTCTTCAACACCATAAGAGTGTGCATCATAAATCTTGCCTGATATATTTGGAGGGCTTCCGTGACTTAAATGTCCGCCACTTGCTAAATCCATTCCAAGTATAGTATCACCTGGGTTTAAAAATGCCTGGAATACTGCTGTATTGGCATTAGCACCACAATGCGGTTGTACATTAGCAAAGTTGCAACCAAACAGTTTAGTAACTTCTTCGATTGCCATGGTTTCAATTTCATCCATGTGATTGCAACCGTTATAATAACGTTTGCCTGGATAACCTTCAGCATACTTATTTGTAAATATACTTCCGCTTAATTCCATTACTGCTTTGCTGGCATAGTTTTCACTTGCTATAAGCTCGATGGTATTATCTTGTCTTTTTGATTCTCGATCGAGAATGTCTTTTATTTTAAAATCAATGTTCATTTGTACAGTAAACTCCACTTCATTAGTTTTTCTTTTTTAACTTTTATTCTATCTGCTATTTGTTTATCATTTACGAAGCCACCATCGCGTAAAATTTCGATCATACACATAACATCGCCTATTTCTTCTTGCAGTTGTGTGTAGTCTTGTTCTTCGCCAAACCGTAACATCTTACTACATGCTTGTATTAGCTCTCCACATTCTTCCATTGTGATTACTAACATTTCTTCTTTCTTATTCATAATTCCCAATCGATGTCCGGGCGAGTGTCGCCCTTACCATTCCAATGTATTTCACAACCACACTCCTCAATAATAGGAATGATTGCTTTTAAATTCTTTATACCCTCTTTGCTGCCATCAAAGCAAAATGTACTACTGTCTTGTTGTTCAGGCGTGTATGTGTCCATAGTGCCGTCACCTTCGTACTCGTAGTCATCCATCTCTTCGTCATCCATCTCGTCGAACATCTCATCGTTCTCACAATCTTGTTCGTGGTTGAATAACACTTTAGTGAAGTCGATGTCTTGTCCTTTAAATGGTCCAGTCTCATGTTCCAACGGGAGACAATCCCAGGCGCAAGACTGACAGCATAGTTCTGCCCAACCAACATACCAACCTTCAGCAGTTAGACGCTCTTGTAACTTTCTAAATCCGTTCATATTATTCTCCGTACCAAATGCTTATTTGTCCTGACTTGTTTTCAAACACCGATAAGTCTCCACCTTGTACATGTTCTGGTAAGTTAGGTATATAGCTTCCGGCGTGGTATTGAATTAAATCTACTATACCATCACTATTCAAGTCACCTAGGAAACTTTCTTCTGTAGCAACAATACACCCATCCTCGTTGCAAAAATCTTGCTGTGGCAAGGTTGGCAATTGTCCACGTTGATGATATACTAAGTTACCTTCTTTGTCATTGATATAAATTTGAGGTTCTCCGTCTTGTGCTGAACCACCTGATGACCAGTAATCCATATATCCGTCACCATTTAAATCTATAGTTTGCTTATGCACACCACCACCGTTAATATAGTTTTCAGGGAATGGATTATCTAGCATTACAAGACTATTACCTTGTAACTCAAATAACACTCTAACTGTTCCGCCCTCGAATTGTGTGTTGCAGTCATACTCTTTGTTTGCATCATACTGCTCACCGTCCGGTAGACGATTCATAGCTGCAAATGCAAGTAGTAATGGATCACTGTCAGGTGTTGGCCACCATAGTTCAAAATGGTCCCATGCAAGTCCGCCAAAGTAATGAACGCCATCTATTTCTACAATCTCTTTACGTCCACACCATGTATCTGCTTCTGGGTCACCCCATTCAATGCAACCTAATTCATCGCAAGTATCGTATACAAGAGTTTCTGTTACTTGTCCTTGTGTTATGTCATATATTGAAAATCCATGACCAACTGAACCAATAGCATGAGTTGATGTTACAGATTTAACTTCACCAAACGTCCTATGGTCGTTAATATCAAAAGTTAAAAGATATGCATGTTGAGACATTTTGTGTTTATCAGTATCGTTGTTGTACTCGTCACTTACATCAAACCAATCTTGTCCACTGTTACGATATGCTAGTGGCATATTTTCAGTTGTATAATCATTATCCCAATAGCCAAATAGCAAGTCCCATTCGTAGTTCATGTTAGGCAATGCCGCAACACCTTGTGCCCATAGTGGCTCACCTATGTCTACTAAGTTGTATGTATTATTATAGTCTGCTGTAAAAACACCTTGCTGAGAGAAATGATTAGTCCAATCTTCACTTCGTTTGCGTTGGTGATCATCACGTGAAACCATATATGTAATATGTGGTAATCCAATACCACTTGTTGTATCTTCTAGCATTGTAAAGAAGCCTGCGACTCCGCCTTTCTCTCCACCGAGTTGCACGTGGTCACTGCCAAATGTGTCTATGTTGTTTACTTCATATGACCCTCTACCATCGCTAATCAATGCTAACATCGTGTTAGGTGTTGGATCATCATGTACTACATTAATACCTTGATTAGGATGATCTAAATGTCCACACATCACAAACATTAATATATCTTTGTGATTGTCGTTATTAAGATCTACTATCATGGTATGTTGTATTCTAGACAGTGTGCAAGTAGGTATTTCTAGTTTACTTACAGCATCATAGATAGTTGCATCTGGTGCACTATTGTACTCTATATCAAACGTCGGCGTTGCTGGAGGCGGTGGTGTAGTTGCTGGGGGTGGTGATTCTATAGGTACAATGACTTCAGCGGAAGAGCCTCCTCCGCCTCCACAACCTATTAAAAATAGTGTACAAAGTAATGATGTTAAATAATTCATGTGCATAATAGTCCTACCTATATGTTAATACAGTAGTTATTATACAGTGGATTTGCACCAAAGTCAAGTAAAAAACTGACTTAGAAAACAGTGACTTATATGTCGGTACCCTTAAATTCTTCTGCCATAGGGAATATCTTAACAATAGCATCTGCTACTGCCCATGCTAACTCCATATGCTCTAACTGTGTGCCATTAGCACCCCGTAATTCAATGTAATGAATCCAACTACGCAATGTGCCGTTTACATATAAACGACTTAGTGTGTTACCTTCTGGTAGTACTGCTCTCGCTTGCTCTTTTGCAATACCTTTCTTAATAGCCCAATTATAAAGTTCTTCTGTAGCTCGAATATGTTTCACCTGTTTCATATTCCACTCTTCGCGAATACGTCTTTGGTCTTCATCTAGCATATTAATTGCAATACTGTTTTGACGATTTTTAGTATCTTGCAGTCGTGCTTCACGTGGGACCATTTCTAGTTCTTTAACTGGGTCAGCATAACGTTGACTAAACTCTTGGAAACTAAAACTTCTGTGTCTCAACAATTGTCTACCAATGTCTCTGGTTGTTTCTACTTCCATACAAACACTTACCATTTCAAGCGGCGACCAATGTTTGTGTTTCATTAGATACTTCACAAGTTTTTCGTTTGTTACTGTGTTGTTTTGATTTTCTGGATTACTTACTCTTGCACAATAGGCGACCAAATCTAACAGATCCTGCGGTACTTTGGAATTCTGAGTTCCTACTGTAGGGGCCTGACTGTAACTAATTATTTTTGCTTTCATTTCATTCCTTCGATTAAATTCCTGCCAATTGGCAAGTTTGCTGTATCTCTTTTACTTCTTCTCTATTTTTCTTAAACAGTTGCATCCAAAAAGGCGCATCTATTATGTGTTCAATCATTACTACTTGCTCATCATTGAATCTAGTTAGTAGTTGATCACCTGTGCCTGACAAGTACAACAACCATGGTGATATCTTTGCACTGCGTATATCATGTACTGCTCTATTTGGACTTACTTCAGCAAAATATGTTTGCCAAACACACTCATGTTCTTCTGCCCATTTAGCCAAGTACATTACGTTACGCTCTAATGCTCTCATGCCACTTTCTTTCTTTACATACCCTAGTAAGTATTCATCATAAACTGCATCACTTGACCAGTCTTTTAATTTCTTACCTTCTTTGATTAGCCACTCTGCAAACTTTTCTGGTTCTAGATATTCATTGCGTATGCAACTTCTACCAAACTTTACAAAGCCTTCGTAGTATTGACTATTGATAAACTCTTCTATGCTTTTAGTTTTACTAGCAGTAGTATTCAGCTCATAAAACATTTGGAAAACTCTGTATCCAAGTCTTACATGCGTCATTTCCTTATCAGCATTTCGACGCTTTTTAACACACATATGAACCACGAGAGTACGTTCACTCTTAAAGTTCTTACCACACCAACGACAGGTGTTATTTTCCGAAGATGTCTTTAATTGATTTGTCATCGTATCCGTGTGACCTTGCATAGTCTTTTAATTCGTCTTTTGAGTTTATTTCTTGTAGCAATGCTATCTCTTCACTTTTCATATGAGGATGTACACTACTAATAAACTCGCTTACTTTATCTTTTTTCTTCTTAGCATTTGGTGGCTTTAGATAAGGGTGAAACTGTATTTTACCAACACCGCATGCACTTAGTAATAACCATTGTAGTTCTGGATGTTTGCTAACTTCGCTGTAATCTCTATTAACAAGTTCATTAGTCATATAAATGTAGTGGGCGGCATCCTTGCCTTGTACGCTACTTGCATAACGCATCATCATCCATGAGCTAAATGCTTTCTTTTGTTCTGATGTTAACCTATTGTAATATCCTCTGTCACGTTTGTCAAGTGCGGCCATAATATCCTTTAGCGGTATTGCTGGTGCCTTTTTAGCCATCTGTGTGTTCCTTGTAGACATTAATGTAATGTTCTTCGCCCTTTGCAACGTTCTCTAGCCATGTAGTATCCGCTGACTCATCTGCACTGTCACTTACATACTTAAAGCATTTAAAGTTAACCTTCCTGTTAGTACATGCTTTAGCAATTGCAAATGCTTCCATATCTACAACATGAGCTGGGTGTTCTAAGTTAGGATCTGTAACAAAGTTATCGCCTGTGCTACATGTATAGCCAACTCCACACGAAATTGTAATAGGATCTTTTGGTAAAAATAATTCAATTGCTTCTGGGCACTTGCCTTTATCTCGTTCAACAAAGTTTACCATCTCAAACAAACCCTTGTCTAACTTAATGCCGCCTGCTGTACCAAAGTTCCAAACAGTTTGTGGATTATGTTTTTCAATAAGTCTTGCAGCAGTTAGTGCCGCATTAATTTTTCCAACACCTGTAAAGAATACATTATCCCACTTTGCCATAGTAGGTGCTTCACTTTCAAGTGCAATTAATATTAAATCTTTCATTCGTTTACTTCCAAGACACTAAATGTGTCTATGCCGCAATAGTCTGTTAGTTTAGCAGTTCCTTGCAGGAAAGTCAAGTCTATTACGCAGGCATAATTTATATCAAACCCGCCTGCTTGTTTAATCAACTCTACCATAGCATTAGCAGTTCCACCTGTAGCACTCACGTCATCTATGATGCAAATTCTATCAGTGTATTCAAACTTAACACTGTCTAACATTTCAAGTGTTTCGCTACCGTACTCTAATATATACGAATACGTCTTTACTTTGCCTGGTAATTTACCTGGCTTACGAACAATGTGTAATGGAATACCTAGTGCTAGTGCAACTGGAGCACCCCATAAAAATCCACGTGCATCTGGTGCAACAATTTGTGTTGCCTTAACACTCCTGCAATATGCGACTATCTTATCTACAGTGTATTGAAACGCTTTAGGTTCTTCAAGTATGCTTGATATATCTTTAAACATGACTCCGTCAATTGGGAAGTCAGGTACAGTACGGAGTATTTTAGTTAGGTCCATAAAGATCTAATTGCTCCCATGGTAGATCTGGTTTGCCAAAGTGTCCGTAGTTGGTAGTTTTTGTTAAGTCCATATTAAACAATCCAAACTTATCAATAATACCCTTTGGTGTTAAATCAACAAGACTTATAATTTCTGCAACTAAGTCTTCTCTAACTTTGCCGTCAGCATAAACATAAACACTAGTAGGTTCAACTACACCAATAGCATAGCTTAGTTGTACTGTACAGTTGCTTGCTTTCCCTGAGCCTACGATATTCTTTGCTAAGTAACGTGCCATATAAGCCGCACTTCTATCTACCTTAGTGCAGTCTTTACCACTAAATGCTCCGCCGCCATGTGGGGCATAGCCACCGTATGTGTCTACAATAATCTTACGCCCTGTAAGTCCTGTGTCTCCATCTGGTCCACCAATAACAAATCTGCCTGTAGGATTAATTAAAAACTCTGTATCTATAAGATTTTGGTCACTTAATTCATCTGTAATAATTTGCTCAACTCTATCACGCACCATTTGTGTGCTTACGTCATCGCTGTGTTGAGTACTACATACAATAGTTTTAATACCAACTGGCTGACCAATACTATCGTATTGCATTGTTACTTGTGATTTACTGTCTGGCCCGATCCATTCTCCATCGGGTCCACGTCTTTCTGCCGCTAGCCTTTTTAGAATCTTGTGACTGTAATAAATTGCACTAGGCATTAAATCTGGTGTTTCGTCACAAGCATAACCAAACATAAGTCCTTGGTCGCCTGCACCAAACTCATCTGTGCCCAAAGCAATATCTGCACTTTGACCATGGAGTTTGTTTACTACTGTTAGGTTAGCCCAATGGAACCCATCTTGCTCGTAGCCAATATTTTTAACTACTTGTCTAACTATGGATTCAACGGTGTCGTCATCAATTGGAATATCTCTTTTATATTCGCCTGCAACAATAACACTATTAGTAGTTACTAAAGTCTCTACTGCCGCTCTATGATTTATATTACCGTCAATAATTGCATTAGCTATAGTATCTGAAATTAAATCAGAAATTTTATCTGGGTGTCCTTCGCTAACGCTTTCGCTAGTAAATTGATAAGACATATATTCTATCTCCTGTTATATTGTGTATCATGTATTTACAGTTTATAGTCACTGCATACATTGTTTCTTGGTTACTCTCTATCTTCGTAAAAATCTTCAAATGCCATTTCTACATTATCAGTTTCTTCCATATCATAGCTGACATATTTTTCTGCAAGGTCGTGCCACTTAGTATTAATCATTCCTACGCCAGCATAATATCCTTTGCCAGTAGACTCTGAATAATCAAAATCAACTTGTAAAGGCTTACGGTCATACCAATATGACTCAATTATCTCACACATATCGCATTCAAGTTGTCCTGTTTGCAATAATTCTGGGTCAAAGTCTGCACCGTCAGTTTCAACATAAACTTCGCCGAATGTACCTTTCTCTGAACTAAAGAAAAACAATCCTGGCTTGTAGTCAGCTTCAACGCTTTCTTCATCCATGTTACTGCTATAACATTCTCTACTGTAAATACATGATTGGTATTTGTGATATGCACCTTCGGGTTCTATTTCTTCAAACATTGTTATAGGGTAGTTGTAATCAACACCTTCTTTCCACTGTATTAATCCATCTTCGTAAATAGCATCCTCATGTAATGTAATTTCATTAACAAGGAAATCACTATCTGCAAATGGACCATTCGCATGTTCAAAGTCGTCGCATTCATTCCAGCAATAAAACTCTTCGCTTGGTTTAGGTGATTCCGAATCTATCATATCTTCGTCCTCCCACTCATAGCCTTGCAGGGTTTCAATTAGGTCGCTGTCACCATCCTCTTCAACTTTTGGTTTCCAATAGTCAACAAAGTCTTTGGCGCATTCGCCAATTGCTAGTTCACCGCCATAACGTCCGGTGTTAATTCTAAAATATCTTTTACTCATAGTAGTTCTCCAAAATCTATATCTTTTATTTTATTTGCTTCTTTCACAAACATTGCACATTTAGGTTCCTTTTTATTCTCTAAAGGAATTACCAATATATGTCCGTTTTTAAGTCTTGGGAAATACCATTTGACATCTTGGTATACGTTGGTAATCTGTATTTCTTCAGTGTCTGGAATGCCGTTACGCATTGGGTTAAACACTGGTGTAACAAAGCCTCTATTGTTTAGGCTTGCTAATGGAATCACTTCTAAACTACCAAACGTAGTGTCTGTAGTTAGAATGCTCCAATCCATAGGCATCTGTAATTTAAACTCGCCTATTTGTAAACATATTGCTGGAGCATGAAAGCTCTCTAAGAATATAAGGGGTAAGAAAAAGTAGTCCTTATAATCTGGGTCACTAGTATCAAACACGCAATAACGCAAGTCATCAATTTCATCCGGTACTGTATCTAATTCGTAAACGTCATTCTCAACTGTTAATATTTTCATTTGTATTCTACCTTGGTTACATTGTACCTAAATTTTTGTTCTGCATAAAACTGCTTTCTTTTTGTTAAGTGTCTCTTACTATACTTTAGATTACTCGTTAAGTCAATCACTTTCAGATAATCTTTATCTTCTGCTTTACGAATTCCTCTGCCGATACTTTGTATTACCCTTACAAAACTCTTACCTGGCTCTAAAAGAACTAAGTTAAAAATTCTGGGTATGTTAATACCTACCGATGCTACACCATATGTAGCAACAATTACCTTGTTATCCATTTCTGAAACTTCTGCATACTCGTCTTGCCTATCTGTGGTCTTCATCTTGCCACTAACAAATGCCCAATCAGGATTTCTTTCTGATAACATTTCTCCTGTTGCAATCCGGTCAATTAATACTAGTGTGTTACCGTTTGCAGCAAGTCCGTTAATTATAGAACTTATATGATCAAGTCGTTGTGGATCGGTAACTAGCCACTTGAGCTCTTGTGCATATCCTTGGAAGCCTAGTGTGCCGTCTTGTAATTGAAATATATCAATATCTAAATCTGCTAGTACGCCCATATCTTGTAATTCTTTACTGCTTAGTTCGCTTACAACAGGTCCTAGACAGCATGTACACGCTACTGCTTCGTGTTCGTCTTTGGGTATAGTTCCTGTTAGTCCCCAACGTACGGGTACGTTAGAGAACACGCTACTTAGAAGGTCCCTAAGTACGTCTGCTTTTGCTTTGTGTACTTCGTCTACCATTACGCATACTACACCATCTAAGAACTCTTCAATGTCAATAGGTGCTTCACCTTTCTTTGACTTCTTAGATAGCATGGATAAACTTTGCCAAGTACAAATGGTATGTGTCTTTGTGTATTCTTTTCTATCGCCAAATAGCACACCGACATCTAAACCTAAATTCTTGTAATCTCTTTCTGTCTGCACTACCAAGTCTTTGTTTGGTACGATTACGATTGTGCGTCCATACTTCTCACACTTGTGACTTAGTACGGCTGTGATAAGTGTCTTACCTGCTCCTGTTGCTACTTGTTGTAAGCATTGTGGATTCTGTAAGAACTTATTAATAACTGTTACCTGATAATCTCGAAGTATAACCGGCATGCCTTCTGCTGGATGGTTCTTAGGCCATGCTGTATGTTCGTAATCAGTTTCAGTTACATTATCAAATGATAATTGGATAGGTTGCCTGCGATCGTCTACTACTACTTCATAACCAGCTTCGGTTACTAGTGGCAATAAACGATCAAGCAAATTTAGATACGTTCTTCCGCCGACATCACAGAATCTTACACAACCATCCCAACGGCCTAACTTGTAGGCCGGCATATGAAATGCATAGGGTAAAAAATACTTGGCTGCTTCTGATATCTTTCTGCGAGTCTTTACGTCAAGTCCTACGAACTTAACGTTTACTTCATCTCTGATTTCTAAAGTTACTTTAGGCATACGCTATTATAGTCTACTTGTAGGTTAATGTCAAGAAGATATTTCGTCCACCAGCATCATAGCCGGAAATAACTTCTACTTCTTTGTCGAATAGATTCTGTACAGTTAGGTCAAGTTTCAACCCGTTGTCAAATTCTTTAAGACCAAACACTAAATCAACTGACTCTAGGTCAACTAACTCTGTGGCTTCTTGTCCATATGGAGCAATATCCATACCGCGGTCGAACTGTGCTGTATAAACAAGTTCACCAGAGTAGTTACCTACACTTGCAAAATATGAAAGCCTAGTTTTCCACTTCGGTACTCTCGGCTGATCGCTATCTGTATATCCAACCATTACATTGAATGAACCATAAGGAACAGCAAACATGTCCATGAATCTAATACCTTGTGTATCATACTCACCTGTGTTTACATACTGCGAGCTTGCATAACTGTAGTCAATGTTCTCGTCAAACTTGAACTTGAATACACTAAATGCTTTGTAGCCAGCTTCGATGCCCATGCCCTTTTCTGGATCTAGATTAGGATTCTCTTGAACCCATGCGTCACCTTTCTCTTGATACATTGTAGGGTTACGGTAGGTGTTACCTATACTAACAAAGTAATTGTCTGTTGTATAGCCTAAACGTCCGACTATTGCATCTTGTGAAACTCTAAGTCCACCTTGCAGTTTTTCATTAACAGTAAGAGTAGAGTAAGTACTAAAGTCATTTCTACTATCTCCGGAATACTTATCCTGCTGAAGTGTTACACCTGTGATATATGTTACTGCATCACTTAGTGACATTTCCTTTTTAGCATCTGCATAGTAACGCTCGGCTTTACTAGTGTAGGTGCTTGCACCTTCAGTAAAAAACTCTGAGTCAGTTCTGCTGTAACCTAACGTAAAGTTATTGTTACGAATACTAAGATCTGTTTTCTGTCCGTCCTGTTGACAATCGTTTGATGTTGAGAACGCTGGAGTATAACAGTTGTCATAATCATATTCGTAGTCTGTGCGAACAGCGGCTACGGTTAGATCATCAAAACTCTTTACAAATTTAACTGTGTTATTTTTATACCAATCATCTTCTGTGTTATCATTTTTAACACTTCCGTTGTTCACATTAAAGTGAGATATACTAAGACTTTCAAATAGCGATACACTTGCTAGTGTGTGCTGTTCTCCTATTCTTAACACAGACATGTCTTTCATTTGGTCTGTTATAAATACTGTTCCACCTAAACTACCTGAGCCATACAATACACTGTTTGGTCCGTTTACTACTTTAACACTTTCTGTTCCTGTTACAACATCATGTGAAAAGTCATACCAACCGTTCCCTGCATCATTTGCTGGCACACCATTCTTATACACTGTAGTGTGTATCGTCTGTGTTCCGCGTTCACTGTATCCTGCAAAGCCGCCATAGCCTCCAGGGATATAAGATACCGCTGGCATCAAGGTTTCGCTGATTGTAAAATCTAAAGTAACATCTGTGATATCTTCTGTGGTGACGGCACCTACAACAAGAATCTCTTCAATGTAATTCGAATCATCAGCATTTACATTAGTCGATATCATTGTTGATAATGCTATCACTGCGACTAAGTTATTTACTACGTTCTTCATTTCTTCTCCTATTTTATAATTAAAAAAAGCACACTCCCCATTACTGAGGAGTGTACCATCTGAAGCGAATAGACTACTATTACTGTGGGAGTATTTTATAATCCCATACGCTTCATACAAGTGCTCTCGGCCAATCCTTTCCAGGTGTCCGGGCTCATTTGTTTCAAGTCAGCAATCTTAAGAACCATTCTCAACGAAATCTCCCTAAGCCTTGCTTGTTTCTCATGCATAAAGTTTACTACTTCTGCATTGCCTTCATCACCAAACTTATAGTCGTTTAGCATACCGTCTCCAACAATCTGATTGATTCTTAAAAAACGATCATGTACACTATTCATCTCTAAGTCCATGTAATGACATCTTGACATAAGTGCCGCTAAGTGGTCTTGTATCTTCTTACTACGAACGTTTTCAAAGTTCACGTTAGTAATAAAAATTACACCACCTGAGAACTCAAACCTATCCGGAATGCCTTCTCTTCGTAATGCAACACTTTCTGACTTCCAACTAATTGTACGCTTCTTACCTGAGTCAAGTACTGCCTTCAACATGTTCAAACATACTTCATCAAACAAGATACTGTCACAGTCATCAAACACAAGGATGTCGCCTTTAGCTGAATTGTTGTACAGTGTCTGGTACAATCCAATTGGTGTCATTGACCCTTTAACTACTTCAGTTCTAGGTGGACGACCAGCAAGTTTAGTTTCTGCATCGTACATGTCAATTATACTTTCAACACCGAATGACTTACCAACTCCTGGAGGACCACTTACTATAAGACCTCTAACAACACCGTTTGCTACAGCATCAGTCATTTGGTCTAGAATAGCAAAACGCTCTCTAATTCTAGTCATTGCCTGCTCGTCAGTTTCTTTAGGCTTAGCCTTAGACTCTGGAGCAGTTTCAACAAGTTTCTCGCCTTCAACATCTGTTAAAGGTTCAACACTTGCTAGTGTTGGTACTACAACACGGATTGAATTACGCTCTGATCCTAATAATGCTGATGCATCTATAGTCACAAAGTATCCTTTCTTTCCTTGCTGAGTTGGTTTAACTAAAGGGAATACCCCTTCAATCGGTTGGTTACGGTATATACCGTTTTCTATCTTTACAAAGTTACTCATATCTAGCCCTCCCACAGGCATTAATTTAAACAATACAGTTATTATACAGTATTAGTCAGTCAGTGTCAACCTAATAAAAGGCTAAACACCCAAATAACTAATCCTAATCCAAGCAATGAGCCTAATAATTCTGCTCCGTCGTCTGCCCCAGCAATTTGCTGTATAATAGACCATACAAAGTATAGTGGTATTAGTGCGGCTATAAACGTTAACATATTATCTTACTCCTTTTTGCTTTATATGTATATTATACAGTTAAAAGGGTAGGAAGTCAAGTGAAAGATATCACAAATAAATCAATGACTTACGTCTAGTCTATTGTAATATCTTCCATGCCTGCTGTTCTGAGTTTAGTAATATGTCCAATCTGCCATTGCTTAGTATCCAGGCCTTTCATAATGCCTAGATATCTATTACGAATTAAAGCGAATTGGTTGCATAGATGTGAGAGGTCTATAACAGATTGCTCACCGTCAACATACTTTTCAGCATCTCTACTAGTAAGTTGTCTGTTATATGTCTCAAAGAACTTTCTAAATACACTACTGCGTTCCTTTCGGAGTGCAATGTTTAAGTGTTCTAGAATGGCTTCGATCTCTTGAAGTTGATTAAAACGGTGTTCGGTGATACCGGGTAAGGAAGCACTAGCTTTTTCTAGGCTTCCTTTGATTCGGCATTCGTACTTGGCACCTTCAAGTTCATTCTCAAAATGACCAATAGCGCCAACTATATCACTTAGGTTCGAAGTAACTTTGTTATACCAAGTACTCATTTAATCCCAATCCCCGTCTTCGTCTTCGTCTTCACCGTCATGTGAACTAATTTCAAAATGAGATACAATAGCGGCTTTCATTAGGCCATCAAACTCATTAATGCTTTCTTCAATTTCGCCAATATCAGCGTTATCGTCGAATACTCTAACTAGTACTTCTGCGGCTTGCAACTTGTCTTTCTTAGGAATAAAGTGTTTTGCACTATCCCATAACTCATGTAAAAAACTAACATCATGATTCATCTGCCATATCCTCCATTTGATCTAGCATATCGTTTTCATCGACATCTCCGACGTCTATTGCTTCTGCTTCTGGGTTCATCTCCCATTCATCAATAACAACTTGAAGTTTATCACTTGTCCAACCTTTCCTGAACTCTTTGATCTCTTCGCCTGTTACCGGTGATACATAAGATAGTTTGTTACCTACTTTTGCAAGTAGACCTTTAGCTTCTAGCATATCTACTAAACCGCTATATGGGTCCATGCCGCTCTCGTAAGGGATCTTAATCTGTACACCCTCGAATGGCTTACTGTAACGTGACTTCACAACTTTACATGCGGCACGGATGCCTTGTACAGTTGAGACTTTGTTACCATCTAAGTCTTCCTTGAGTTTAAGTTTACGCATTGCAACTACAATACTTGATGCATAGATAAAGCCCTGACCACCTGAGATTTTATCATCTGGGTCAAACATATCTTGTGATGCATAAGTGTGATTAGTTGCAACAATACCTACTGGGAACGGTGCAATCTGATTAACCATATTACGAACAAGTGCTGTAAGTGCTTTAGGCTTTCTACCCATATCACCTTTCATGTCACCTTTTTCAAACTGATTCACATCAGTTGGTGTTAACAACATACCCAAGCTATCTATAACAAATAGTAGTTTAGGCATTTCTTCGTAAGGAAGATCGCTGTAGTTCGTTTTATAGTCTTTCATAAAGTCACTTAAAGTTTTAGCAACATCATCAATCATGCTAACACCTATCTTGAGAAGTTTCTCAGGAGTGGTATCTACATCTAATGCTTGTAGCCAATCTTCGTCTAGTGCGTTTTCTGAATCAAACAGTACTACCTGACAGCCATGATCTTGTGCTGCCTTTGCAATGTTGCCTGAACAGATAAAACTTTTACCTGATCCAGACTCACCTGCAAACACACTAACTTTACCTAATGGGATACCTTTATTAAAGTCTCCACTGATAAGATAATTTAGCGTGAGGTTTCCTGTGCTAATCCAATCCTGCGGGTCATGGAAGCCTGCACTAATTCCACTAATGGATTTAGTAACAGACGTCCTGAACTTTGTTAAGTCAAATGGTCTTTGCATAACAGTCTCCTTAAGAACGGTTTCTAATCATGTTTAGAATATCATCTGCACTAGCAGTACTAGCTGGAGCTGCCGGAGCCGCCTCAGGTACTGGTACTACAGGTGCCGCAGTCGGTGTAACATCAAACGGAATAGTAGTGTCAGCTACTGGAGCTGGTGCTACTGGTGCCGCTACTGGTGCCGCTACTGGTGCCGCTACTGGAGCCTGTGCTTGTACAGGTGCCGCAGTTGCTTGTAATCCTGGTGCTGGTGCGTTAGCAGGAACTTCAACGCCATATGGCTTGTAGAAGTTACCCCATTTTGCAGGATCGTATAACTCGCCATCTACTGATGCTGCAAACATTTCTCTGATTGCATTGTAGTGGTCTGCTGTAGGCTGTGTT
>Ga0209192_10001246_pt1 | contig 20930 bp, 21 predicted proteins | sample ArcticOcean_MG_C_11_FD_187433 | JGI IMG/M metagenome (GOLD analysis project Ga0209192, IMG submission 187433) | Marine microbial communities from western Arctic Ocean - ArcticOcean_MG_CB2_154 (SPAdes) (version 2) | ecosystem: Environmental > Aquatic > Marine > Oceanic | place: Arctic Ocean... | reverse complement strand
AATAATGAAGGGGAATTAAAAATAATTCGTGAAGATGTCGGGCGACATATAGCTTTGGATAAATTAATAGGCGCCAGTCTTAAAACTAACATTTCTGAAAGTGATTTTGTTATCACATCGAGTAGGGCAAGTTATGAGATGGTTCAAAAAATAGCATATGTTAATTTAAAACTCCTAGTTGCAATTTCTGCGCCAACTGGTCTAGCGATTAGAATGGCAGACAGCTTTAGTATCACTTTGATTGGTTTTGCTAGAGAGGCAAGGTTTACAATTTATAGTCACAACCATAGAGTTATAGAGTAAAATTCTAAAAATGAATAATAATTTAATTACCATGGCTAACCAAATCGGAGGTTTTTTTAAATCCTACCCAGATAAAGAGCAGGCTACAAAAGATATTGCCGGACATATGAAGAAATTCTGGCCGCCTGTTATGAGAAAAGAAATAATCGATTATGTTGATTCATCTAAAGAAAATTTGTTGGATGATATGGTTGATAATGCAATAAGAAAATATTTAAAAGACTAGTTGCTTGTTTTCTTAGCCAGCAAAACAAAATAATTTTTATCACTTAAACGCTTCCCAGTCCAAATTTTATCCCACAATTTATATTCTGCCGGTATTTCTTTTTCTTCAGTTAGGGAGATTAATACAAGCCTACAATCTTTATTTTCTAAATTCGGATTAATACCTCTAATTCCAGAATAGTAATGTAGTAAATTGATCTGACTATCAGACAAGTTATTAACGTATACACAGGATGAACTTTTTATAAGTTGTTGTTTTACATCATTAAATATTATTTTATAATCTTTACGGTTGTCAATAAATGGACCCCAAAGAGTTATCAATGTTACCCATACCATTGTGATACCTAATGCCCAGTTAGAGATTGCTGACCGGTTAGTGATTTTGAATTTAACAATAGAAGCTAACCAAAGTAAAGTTATCACTAAGGCAAATAAGAAATTAAACAATTCGAATTCAGCTACAAAATTTGAAGAGTTAAAAAACATACGCTCATATATTTTTCCAGGAATTTCGGTAAGCATTGCAAACCACCCTAGCCAAATTAGAAAGCCAACTAAACCAAAAATCAATATTCCAAACCAATTCAAAGCACTCGCAGAACCCCTATTTAGCCTATCTATTGCGCCAACAGCAATAATTGATAATGGAATAGTGAATGGAATAAGATTTGTTTGGTTGGGTTGTCCGGTTATAGAAATAGTAATAATTAATACTAAGAAAAAAATTATTGGGATTTGTAGTTTTTTATGACTCAAGATTAATTTGAAATCTTTAATAACAAGCCAAATTGCAAGCGGAAGTGCTGGCCAAGTAAACCATAGAATCCCTTGCAAATGATATTTAAATAGCGATTCAGGTTGGAGTTTTATTGTTTTTATCCAAGATAAAAAAAGATCTGGCTCTAGATAGTGAAATAAATATAACCAGGGACTGATGACGAAGATAGTTATAATTGATGATATGGCAATAAATATAAAATATCTTTTATTTCTCCAATTGTTAAATATTAGTAAAAATATTGATGATAAATAGATAACTACTAGAGGAGTGAAGGCACCTGATAAAAATGCAATTCCAGACCCAAAGCCAAGGAGCATACTCGCTCTAAAAGGCCTTCTAAAATACAATGAAAAAGCATAAAGGCTCGTTGTATAGCCTAGAAGTGTTGCCAATTCTGGTATTAAACTATGAATATTTAATATTAGACCAACTGAGCCTATAAAGATTAAACCTGCTTGACGGCCAAATCCTTTACCCCACAACTCTCTAGTCATCAATCCAAGACTTACTAAAGTTAGAGCCATCCAAAAAATATTTGCTAGTCTAGCGCCGTCATGTAATGGGAGTATCGGTGAAAGAAATCTTCCAAATGCTGCTCCAACATATGAGTACAAGGGTGGGTGCGTTATTAAACTATCACTTGCTGCCATAGGCATAATTACTTGATTATTTTGAATAACGTCTAGAATGATACTTATAGATGTTGATTCCAATGGGCGCCATGGTTCATGTCCAACTAAGCCAGTTAATAAAAAAATTAAGGACAATATAAAAAACAAATGTAATTTTGTTTTTTCTCCAAGATTTTTTCTTGGTGTTGACATGTTCCCCTGCCAATCATGTTCAAGATCAAATTTCATATTAAAGTAATCATATACAAAAAAAAGCAGCTAAGCTGCTTTTTTTGTATATATAAAGTGAATATTTTTACATTCCATATTTTTGTTTGAATTTCTCAACTCTTCCAGCTGTGTCAAGAATTTTTTGTTTTCCAGTATAAAAAGGATGACATTGAGAACATACCTCAATAGTCATATCTTTACCAACAGTTGATTGTGTTTTAAATTTATTGCCACAACTACAAGATACGTTTACTTCTGGATAATTAGGATGTGTGTCTTTTTTCATAGTAATTTACATTCTTTTAATTTTAGTTATTGGATTATCATTGATATCTTTAAAAAAATCAATGTTTTGTTTTACATTAACCTCTCATACTGTTGAAAAAATCATCGTTATTTTTTGTAGACTTAACTTTATCAAGAAGAAATTCCATTGCCTCTATGTCCTCCATTGGATAAAGAAGCTTTCTTAATACCCAAATCTTTTGAAGAATTTCATGAGGGATTAGTAATTCTTCTCTACGAGTACCTGATTTATTCACATTGATTGCTGGGTAGGTTCTTTTTTCTGCCATCTTGCGGTCAAGATGAATCTCCATGTTACCTGTACCCTTAAACTCTTCATATATTACGTCATCCATTCGAGATCCGGTATCAACTAATGCTGTAGCAAGTATAGTTAACGACCCACCTTCTTCAATATTTCTAGCTGCCCCAAAAAAACGTTTTGGTTTCTGAAGCGCATTTGCATCAACCCCACCAGTAAGAACTTTACCAGAAGAAGGTATTACAGTGTTGTAAGCTCTAGCAAGTCTAGTAATGGAATCAAGGAGAATAACAACATCTTTTTTGTGTTCTATTAATCTTTTTGCCTTTTCAAGAACCATGTCAGCAACTTGGACATGTCTTGTTGCTGGTTCATCAAAAGTTGAAGCAACTACCTCACCTTTTACAGAGCGTGTCATCTCAGTAACTTCTTCAGGGCGTTCGTCAATTAGTAAAACTATTAATGAGACATCTGGGTGATTTGAAGTTATTGCATGCGCTATGTTTTGCAGCATAACGGTTTTACCACTTTTCGGACTAGCAACTATTAAGCCACGCTGACCTTTCCCTATAGGCGCTACCATATCAATAACTCTACTTGTATTATTTTCTTCCCCCCCACTATCTCTTTCAAGTGTTAGTGGTTCAGTTGGGAATAAAGGGGTAAGGTTTTCGAATAGAATTTTATTCTTTGTGTTCTCTGGAGCATCATTGTTAACTTTATCTACTTTAACTAATGCAAAGTAACGTTCACTGTCTTTTGGAGTTCTTATTTCACCTTCAATAGTATCACCTGTGTGAAGATTAAAACGTCTAATTTGTGATGGGGACACATAGATATCATCTGGACCAGCAAGGTATGAAGCTTCAGGCGACCTTAAAAATCCAAAACCATCTTGAAGTACTTCTAATGTTCCATCTCCAAAGAGCGTATCACCATTTTTTGCTTTATTTTTAAGAATAGCAAAGATTAAATCTTGCTTGCGCATTCTTCCTGTATTTTCAATTTTATCTGCAATTGCTAGATCTACAATTTCAGCAGCAGGTAGGTGTTTTAAGTCGGCTAAATGCATATTTTATAAATTACTATCAATAAAAGCTGTTAATTGGGATTTTGATAAAGCACCAACTTTTGTGGCCTCTACATTCCCATTTTTAAAAATCATCAGGGTTGGTATTCCACGAACACCATACTTTTGTGGAGTTTTTTGGTTATCATCAATATTAAGCTTAGCTATTTTTAGTTTCCCAGAATATACATCGGTAAGAGAATCTAAAATTGGGGCAATCATTTTACAGGGCCCACACCACTCAGCCCAGTAATCGACTAATACAGGTATATTTGATTGTATAACTTCTTCTTCAAAGGTTTCATCAGTTAGATGAGATATGCTATTACTCATAATTTATATTAATTCTACTTTTAAAAATTTATTTTTGAGTTTATGGTATTTGGTTTATTGGCATCTTGCTTGAGATAGAATAATAATGCAAAAAAAAATTATAATCAATATTTATTTTTAAAACTATTATCCAATTCAAATAAAGGGACTACCAACTTAACACCTTTTGAAGATTTAGCAATTCTGATTGCCTCATCAGCTTCTTTGTCATTAACTAAGCCAAGTAAATAAATCACGTCATTCTCTGTCATTATTTTTACGTGGATAGGGTGTAGATCATTTTTTAAATCTAAAAACATTCTAGTTTTTACATTACTGGTTGTTATAGTGTCTTTAGCTCTTTGTTTAAAAGTACAAGCTAAACCCACTGCTATTTTATTATGAACTGTCTTGACATTTTTAATCTTTAAAAGCGCCTGAGTAATTTTGGTTTTAACATCTTCACTAGGCACTTCGCCTACAATAATAATAGCTTTATTGAAGACGGTTAAGTTAAAGTGACTTTTTTGCTTTTCTTTTTCTGTGATTACTTGTATTGGGTTCCATGCGGCTAAAAATATTTTATTATCAGTGATTTGGGCCCCAGTTGATCTTCTGTCTGCTAAAGATTGAGGAATTGCCAGTAAGGTAGCTGGAGCACAACCTACCAATTGAGTTATAAATAAAATAAAAAGTACGAAAAGCTTGTATGATTTCATTAAAGTAATTATATAACTAAATTAAATTGTTTTAGAAATTAAATTTAAATAAATCTTAAATATATATTATGGAAACTTGTTTGTATCTTGTTGCAACACCTATTGGAAATCTTGAAGATATAACTTTAAGAGCCATAGAAATATTAAAGAAAGTTGATTTAGTTGCTTGTGAAGATACTAGAACATCTAACAAATTATTAGCTAATTACGGTATTAAAAAAAAATTAATATCAATTCATCAGCATAATGAAAAAGATAAAACAGAGTTTTTAATTAATGAGCTTATAAATGGAAAGTCAATTGCTTATTTGTCTGACGCGGGAACTCCTGCTATAAGTGACCCAGGAGCTTATTTGGTAAATCAAGCCATAAAACTAGGAATTAAGGTTTCTCCAATACCCGGATCCTCTTCACTTGTAGCTGCTTTTTCTGTGGCAGGAATTGAATCGACCCAATTTCAATTTTATGGCTTCCTTCCTAATTCGCCTAGCAAAGCAAAGAAGTCAATAAAGGTAATATATAACCAGCCTCTCCCAACTATTATTTTTGAATCTCCCCACAGAATTTTAAAAACTTTGTCTTTAGTTCGCGATATTTTTGGACCTGAACATACAATATTTGTTGCTAGAGAGCTTACTAAAATATATGAAACAATTTATAAGGATAATGTTTTGTCTATAATAGAAAGATTAGAAAAGTATCCAAAAGAGCAAAAAGGAGAATTTGTTATTATTTTAACTTCACCATTAAAGGAAATTGAGGATAATGATGTTTTATCAATGAATGAATCGTTAACATTAATGTTGAAAGAATTACCCTTAAACCAATCGGTAAAATTTATTTCTGCTATATTTAAAAAAAATAAAAAAGAAGTTTATAACGAAGCATTAAGATTAAAAAATGACTAAATTAATTATTACAAAGCCTGATGACATGCATCTCCATCTACGAGAAGGAGGTATGCTTAAGTATACCTGCATGGATACTGAGAGGCAGTTCTCTAGAGCAATTGTTATGCCCAATTTAAAAGATCCAATCAAGAAGGCTGCGCAGGCGGAAAAGTATTATCAAGATATCAAAAATCACACTAGGGAATCTAGCTTTGAGCCTTTAATGACCCTTTTTTTTACTGATGAATTAAATAGCGATGAAATTAAAAAGGTTAGTGATTCAAGTGTTATCCATGGAATTAAGCTTTATCCCTCGGGTGTAACTACAAACTCAAATAGTGGAGTTAATACAATTGATGAATGTTTTAATTTATTCGAGTTGATGCAGAAATATGACGTGCCATTATTAATACATGCTGAATCCAATAATAAAAATATAGATATTTTTGATAGAGAAAAAGTTTTTATTGATAATCATTTATGCAATATACATAGTGAATTTCCAGATCTCAGAATTGTGTTTGAACACATATCTACAAAAGAAGCTGTAGATTTTGTTATAAGTTCAAGTACAAAAGTTGGCGCAACAATCACTCCGCAACATTTGCTTCTTGATAGAAATGACCTATTATCGGGAGGGATTAAACCCCATCATTATTGCTTACCTATTCTTAAAAGAGCAGAAGATCGACAGGCAATCATAAAAGCAGCTGTTTCAGGATCACAAAAATTTTTCTTAGGAACTGATAGCGCACCACATTTTAGACATCAAAAAGAAAGTAGTTGTGGGTGTGCTGGAATCTATTCTGCAGCATATGCTATGGAGCTTTACGTTTCAATTTTCGAAGCAGAAAATTCTTTGGATAAACTTGAAAATTTTAGTAGTAAGTTTGGAGCTGATTTTTATAAATTACCTTATAACAAGTCAAAAATAACACTCATAAAAAAAGAATTAGAAATCCCAACTAAAATAAACATTGGTAATGAAGAGGTAATTCCTCTTTTTGCTGGCGAAACTTTGTCGTGGCAATTAACTGAAATATAACTAAGGTGATAAAATAAATACTTAAGTTGACTAGGCAGTCGCTATATAGTTTTCTATGTAGAGGAAAGTCCGGGCTCCATAGAGCAGAGTGATGGCTAACAGCCATACGCCGTGAGGTGAGGAATAGGGCCACAGAGACGAGCGTATTTAGTTACGGTGAAACGCGGTAACCTCCACTCGGAGCAAGGCCAAATAGGGTAGCATTGACGCGGCTCGCGTTGCTACCGGGTAGGCTGCTTGAGCATACGAGCAATTGTATGCCTAGATGAATGACTGTCCACGACAGAACCCGGCTTAACGGTCAACTTAAACTAATATCTAACTTATTGATGAATAAGGAATAAATTAAAAAAAGCGCTTGCAAAGCGCTTTTTTTTTGTTTAAAGTGCATGTGTAAGGAAAAAAGTGGATATTTGTGGGAAATTATTAAACGAGACTAAGGGCGTTCAGTAATTTCCCATCTTTTTAGGTGCACATATGTATAAAGGGGCAACACTTCTAAATATTGACGGAAAGAATAGGTTAGCAATTCCCACGAAATATCGAGGTGAATTATTAACTGGACCACTTGTATTGACTGCTCATCCTCATGGATGCCTTCTTCTTTATCCAATTTCTGCATGGAAACCGATACAAGAAAAAATAATGAAACTTTCAAGTTTTGATAAAAAATCAAGCGGATTACAAAGACTATTGGTTGGATATGCTGAAGATTTATCATCTGATAGCGCAGGCAGGTTACTGATCTCCTCAGAGCTAAGGGATTATGCTTCTATTAGTAAGTCATTAATGATTGTGGGGCAGGGAAGTCATTTCGAATTGTGGAGTAAAGACAACTGGGCAAAACAAATCAAACAGATAAAAACGAATGATAAAAACCAACTTCCTGATGAGCTAGGAGGCTTTTCTTTATGACAAATAAAATACACATTCCTGTAATGCTAAGGGAAGCAGTTGAGGCTTTATCCGTTCGTAATGACGGAACTTATTTAGACTGTACTTTTGGTAGGGGAGGGCATTCTAGAGAAATTTTAAAGCTACTTGGCAAGAAGGGAAGGCTAATAGCTTTTGATAGAGATTTAGATGCAGTGAGTGAAGGAAGGCAGATACAAGATAGTAGATTTGAAATAGAGCACTGTGCTTTTTCTGAAATAGATAAAATATTAAAAAAAAAAATATTAAAAAACTGGATGGAATATTGATGGATTTAGGAATTTCATCCCCCCAGGTAGATGAAGCTGAAAGAGGATTTAGTTTTAGATTGGATTCTTATCTAGATATGAGAATGGATCAAACAAAAGGGGTTACTGCTGCAGACATAGTAAATAAATATGAAGAAAAAGACTTAATATATGCTTTGAAAACCTATGGCGAAGAAAAATTTGCTAGAAAAATTGTTAGGGCAATTATTGAACATCGTGAAGAAAAAGGTCCAATAAAAATGACATTAGAATTGGCTGATCTGATTAAAAATTCAGTTCCACAGAGAGACCTTAAAAGAAACCCAGCAACAAAAACATTTCAAGCCTTGAGAATATTAGTTAATAAAGAGCTGGAAGAGTTAAGTAACACACTCCCAATAGTTTTTAGTTACCTAAAGCCTAAAGCTAGGCTAGTAGTAATTAGCTTTCATTCATTAGAGGACAGAATTGTAAAAAATTGCACTAAATCCTTATTAAAAACTGACTTCATTCCAAAAAATATACCTATTAAGGCCGCAGACATAAAATTACCACCTTTCAAGGTTGTCCAGAAAATGATTACACCCTCCCTTGAGGAGGTTGAAAAAAACCCGAGGTCGAGAAGTGCTAAATTAAGAGTAGTTGAGAAAGTGATGGAGATGAAGTGAAATTAAATTTAATTTTATTTGTTGTTTTAATTATTTGTGCTTTGACAACTGTTAATTTTAATCATCTTAGCAGAGCAAATTTTGCAGCATTAGATGAGGAAAATAAAAAAACTTTAGAATTAAAAGATCAGCAAACTATGCTGAGAATAGAAGAGTCATCGGAATCAAGAATTGAAATTATAGAGAAAGCAGCAAAGCATAAATTAAATATGAATATTCCAAGCACAAAAGAAAAGAAAGTGATAATTAGATGATCAAAATTAAACCTAGAAAAGAATATTTTGAATTATCAACAGCTAGGCGGCGAATAGTTCTAGTATTTATGCTTGGATTATTTATAGCTTTATTTGCACAGGCTATTAAATTGGCAGCTGTTGAGAAAAATAAATTACAAAAAGAATCAAGACAAAGGCAGCTTAGAGTGATAGATCTCATTCCTTATAGAGGAAAAATTTTAGATAGAAATGGTGCACTCTTGGCAGAGAGCACTCCAGTTTATTCAATTATGGCAGATGCCACTATAATGAATTTTAAGCATAAAGACTCTGTTATTCAAACTAGACTTTATGGTAAAAAAAAGAAACTGGCTAACTTGCTGAAACTAAGTACTAAAGATTTAGACAAAAGAATTAAAAATAAAAAAAGAAGAAGTGTTCGTCTAAGAAGAAACATTACTCCCGATGTTAAAGCTAAAATTATGGAGTTAAAAATAACAGGTGTTAGCTCAAATAAAATATACAAAAGATTTTATCCTGAAAATGGACCAGTAGCTCATGTTGTAGGATTTACTGGCAGCAATGGTAAAGGGCAAGAAGGAATTGAATATTTAATGGATACAGCGCTTGCAGGAGAGAAGGGAAAGAAAATAAATCGAATAGCTAGGGACAAGAGAGTCGTAGGAGAGTTTCAATCTATTAAGTTACCAAAAGATGGAAAAGATATAACATTAACAATTGATTTAAGATTGCAGAATGAAGCCTACAATGCTTTAAAGAAAGCAGTGGAAAAACATGAAGCGTTATCAGGATCTGCAGTGTTATTAGACGCCAAAACTGGTGAGGTACTCGCAATGACGAATTATCCTTCGTTTAACCCTAATGGATACAATAAAATTGGACCATTTATTAAAAATAGAGCTGTAACTGATGTATTTGAGCCAGGCTCAACAATAAAGCCAATTAGTCTTGCAGTAGCATTAGAAAAAAATATCGTTACACCAAATACTTCAATTGATACAGGGAATGGCTCATATAAATATGAGGGTAAATATATATATGACTCACATGCGCATGGCGTGATATCTGCCAAGGATGTGGTCAAGGTTTCATCTAATATAGGGTCAGCTAAAATTGGTCAAAAAATTAGCTCAATAAATCTAGCAGCAATGTACAAGAAATTTGGTTATGGCGTAAAAACTGGGATTAATTTTCCAGGTGAAGTAAGTGGATTTTTGAGAAAGCATACAAAATGGAAGCCAATAGACCATTCGCGAATGAGCTTTGGCTATGGAATGAATTCAACTCTAATTCAGACCGCTCAAGCATATACAGTATTTGCTAATAAAGGGAACTTAAAGCCAATAAAGCTGATTAAAGGAAGTGATTTTAAAATTAGTAAAAAAGTATTGTCACCTAAAACAGCAAAAGTAATGCTATCCATCTTAGAATCTGTAACTGATGGCGAGGGTGGAACTGCTCACAAGGCAAAAGTTTATGGTTATCGTGTAGCAGGGAAAACAGGGACAACAAAAAAAGACGATAAAGTAAATGGGGGTTATCTTAAAGGTAAATATATTGGGACTTTTGTAGGTCTGGGGCCTGTATCAAATCCAAGATTTGTAATGGCAATCATGATTGATGAACCTGGAGATATAAGTAAAAAAGGATATACCGGTGGGACGTTAGCAGGCCCAGTTTTTAGTAGAGTGATGGCAAAAGCATTTGAATGGTATAGCCTAGATGCCGATGGGCTAGAATTGGAAGAATTACAAAATGAAAAAGAGGTCTATGCTAATAAGACAAAATCATGAGTAATTTACTTAAAAAGTTATTAACTGAGTTTAAATATCTAGAACAAAATAGTATGAATGTTAAAAAAGACTCAATTTTCTTAGCATATCCAGGTGAAAAAAATGATGGAAGAAATTATATCGAAGAGGCAATAAAGAATGGAGCGGGGGCAGTAATATATGATCCTTTAGGTTTTGAATGGAACAACCAATGGGATGTGCCAAAATTAGAAGTACAAAACTTAAAAGACAATGTGTCTAACATTGCATGTGAGTTTTTCAATAACACATCACAAAAAATTAATTTAATAGGTGTAACTGGAACTAATGGAAAAACATCCAGCGTCTATTGGATAACTCAAAGTCTTAAAAGTCTTAAAAGAAGGGCCGCCATGATTAGTACAATTGGTTACGGGTATATTGAAAAATTAGAGCCAACTGCTAATACAACTCCTGATGCAATAAAAATCCAAAGGATAATAAATAAATTTGGTATCGAAAAGGCTCAGGATTTATGTATTGAAGTTTCTTCTCATGGGATAAAACAAAATAGAGTTAAAAGTATTAATTTTGATGTAAAGTTATTTACAAACTTATCAAGAGATCATCTTGATTACCATAATTCTTTTGAGGCCTATCGAAACATAAAAAAAGATTTTTTGTTAGGGGATGGTGAGAGTAGTTTAGTTGTAAATATAGACGACCCATTAGGAAAAGAAATATTTCAGGAGTCAAAATTAGTTGAATCTCAAAAAATATCTTTTGGCTTAGGTAATACTTGCTCACTTCAAGCAAAGAATATTGTTATGGAGAGCCAAAGAACAAAATTTGATTTAACTTATGAAGATAAAGTGATTGCGACAATAGCGTCAGTGACTGGAAAATATAACGTCTATAACATCCTGGGTGTAGTTGGAGTTTTAATTTCCTTGGGGTATGAAATAGAAAATATTGTTCCAATATTAAAAAATTTGAATCAAGTTCCTGGGAGAGCAGAATTATTAGTAACTGGTCTGGAGATTTGCCCTACGGTTATTATAGATTTTGCTCATACTCCAGATGCCCTTAAAAATATCTTAGATTCATTTAAGTCATTAAAATATAAAAATTTAAAGATAGTTTTTGGTTGTGGAGGGAATAGAGACAGGGGAAAAAGAAAAGAAATGGCAGCGGTCGTTAATCAATATGCAGATTTTGTAATTGTAACCTCTGACAATCCAAGAGATGAAGAGCCAAAGAAAATTATTGATGATATTTGTAAAAATATAACAATTTCAAATATAGCTATAGAGGATAGAGAGGAAGCAATCAAAGAGGTTATAAAGAAATCTGATATTGATGATTTAATTCTAATTGCAGGAAAAGGGCATGAGACATATCAAGAAACAAAAGGTGTAAGAAAAGACTTTTCAGATAAATTAATAGCAAAAAAATATATAACCAGATACTTTGGGGCAAAAAATTAATATCACATTAAAGAAAATTATAGAAATTACAGGAGGTTCTTTTGTTGGGCAATCAGAATCTTTAGAAGTTGAGATTACTTCTATCACTATTGACTCAAGAAATATAGAAGGATTTGATTTATATATTGCAATAGTAGGAAGTAAGCATGACGGAAACAAGTTTACAAAAGATGCACTAAAGAAGGGTATTAAATTTGCAATTGTTTCCAATCCTTTACTTCATTCAAAAAAAACTATTTTAGTTGAATGTGGCAAAGAAGCATTAGCGAATATTGCTTCATACCTAAGAGATAAAATTAAACCAAAAGTAATTGCAATCACAGGTAGTAATGGAAAAACTTCTACAAAAGAAATACTTGTTTCTATTATGAGTAATTACTTAAGTAAAGATAAACTGTTATTTACAGAAGGAAACTATAATAATGAAATAGGATTACCACTTACCCTTTTGAATTTAAATGACACTCATAGTCATCTGGTATTGGAGTTAGGTATGAATCATATTGGAGAAATTGCCAAACTTACAAAGATAGCAAAACCTAATATTGCATTAATTACAAATATCGGGGAGGCTCATATCCAAAATTTTAACTCTAAAGATAATATTGCAGAAGCGAAGAAAGAAATACTAAATAACTCTAACCAGCTTGAAGTTTCAATATTGCCTAAAGACGATGATTATTATCAGTTTTTATCGAAAGATAAAAAAAACTTAAAAGAAATAACGTTTGGTTTTACAAAAGAAGCAACTATTAGTTGTGAGGTGTTAGACGAGCATAGGATAAGAATTTTTACACCCAAAGAAAACTTTGATGTACGCGTTAATTTGTTAGGCAAACATAACTTAAAAAATATTATTGCTGCGTCTGCATGCAGTTACGAACTTGGAGTACCAGTAAATGTAATGAAAAAGGGGATTGAAGCAGTCAAACCCTATCCTAGAAGGCTTGAGACTATAGTCAGTTCAAATGGTATAACAGTAATAGATGACACTTACAACGCTAATCCAAGCTCAATGAAGGTAGCTATTGATGTATTAACTTACAAAAGTGGGCTAAAGATTCTAGTGATTGGAGATATGGCTGAACTCGGAAATGATGCAAATAAGTACCATAAGGAATTGGGAGAGTATATTAAAGAGTCTCAGATAGACTTTACTTTAGCTGTCGGAAGACATACAAAAATAACTATGAAACAATTAGGTGAAGATAAATTATGGTTCGCGACAAAAGAAGCTTTATTAAGTAAACTTTTTAATATAATGAAGCCTAAATCAACTGTTTTAGTAAAAGGTTCTCGCTTCATGAGAATGGAAGAAATAGTTAATAAAATTATTTTATAAGGAATAGAAAATGTTATTGGAATTATTTAGATGGTTATCTACAGATATCCCAGGGTTTAATGTATTTAACTACATTTCTCTTAGAGCTGTATTGTCAGTAATAACTTCCCTATTAATTTCATTTTGTTTTGGTGGTTGGTTTATAAAAAAATTGGGTGAAAATAGTCTTGGGCAATATATAAGGAATGATGGGCCGGAGGGGCACCTTATTAAATCTGGAACTCCGACAATGGGTGGAGGATTAATATTGATTTCAATTATAGTTTCAACGTTGCTATGGGCTGATCTAAATAATTCATATGTGTGGTTATTACTTATCGTAACTACCTCTTTTGGCTTAATCGGATTAATTGATGATGTTAGTAAAATCAAAAAAAAAGGATCAGATGGGCTTTCAGCGCTACAAAAATTCATACTTCAATCAATAGTTGGTATAGCAGTTGCAAGCTATTTATTTTATACAGCTGGGACACCTCAAGAAACAGAACTATTAATTCCATTTTTTAAAAATTTGAGCTTACCACTCGGGGCATTAACTTTTATTATTTTAAGTTATTTGGTTGTGGTAGGTAGCAGTAACGCAGTTAATTTAACAGATGGTCTTGATGGATTGGCTATCATGCCAGCTGTAATGGTCATAAGTGCATTAGGAATATTTGCATATGTTGAAGGAAATATAATTTTTTCAAACTACCTTAGCATCCCTTACATAGAAGGTGCAGGTGAGTTAACAATATTCTGTGCTGCATTAGCTGGAGCAGGCTTAGGTTTTCTTTGGTTTAATGCATATCCTGCAGAAGTATTTATGGGTGATTTAGGTTCCTTATCTATAGGAGCAGCAATGGGCACGTTGGCAGTGATTGTAAGACAAGAAATTGTTTTAATGATAATGGCTGGAATTTTTGTAGTTGAGACATTTTCTGTGTTTATCCAAGTGGGTTATTTCAGATATACAAAGAATAAATTTGGAAAAGGAAGGCGAATTTTTCTCATGGCCCCTCTTCACCATCATTATGAAAAAAAAGGCTGGAAAGAAACTCAAGTTGTGGTGAGATTTTGGATTATAACAATGATGCTTGTTCTTATTGGTTTAGCTAGCTTAAAGATTCGTTAATGATTGATGACATCAATCACGTTTTAATTCTTGGGTGCGGTCAAACCGGATTATCTATAGCAAGACATTTTAAAAATGATAAAAAAATATATTTCTATGATGAGAGTGCCTTGGTATTAAATAACGCAAAAAATTTATTCGGAACAGAGAAGCATTTATATTTTTCTGGAGAGTTACAAGAGAAATTTTTTGATGGTGTTGATCTTATTGGAATTAGCCCAGGAATTGACCCCAGACATCCATTAATAAAAATAGCAAAAAAAAATGGAATAAAATTTCATAACGATATCTCACTTTTTTTTGAAGAAAATGATTTGAAAGAAACAAAAGTAATCGCTGTAACAGGTACTAATGGGAAGACCACTGTTTGCTCAATGATTGAACAAATTATTTTAGAATCTGGATTGAAAGCTAAAATAGTTGGAAATATTGGGGTTCCAATACTAGACATAGATCATGCAAATAATTTAAATGTATTAATTGTTGAATTATCTAGCTTTCAACTTGAAGTATTAGATAATGCAAAAATCGATGTGGGGATTATTTTAAATATTTCAGACGATCATATGGATAGATATGATTCATTCATTAATTATTTTCAAGCGAAAGCTAAATTATTTAATTTAGCTGAAACCAAGATTTTTAATCGCGATGATGACAGCTTATTTCCTTTAAGAGATAAAGCTACCCTGTCTTTTGGTATTTCAAAATCTAAAAACGAACAAGATTATACTTTAACTAAAATTGATTCTGCATCATATATTAAGATGGGAGGCCAGGCCTCTATCGATATAACTAGCTTAAAATTGATAGGAGAACATAATAAATTTAATCTGATGGCGGCAATTGCATGTATTAAATCCACTTTACCAAAATTTGATTGTTTTAATATTAATAATTTAAATGGTGTTGATCACCGACTTGAGCTAGTAAGAAATAAGAAGGGTATCTTTTTTTATAATGATTCGAAAGCAACTAATGTAAATGCAACCATTACAGCTTTGAAAAGTTTTGATAAAAAAAATATATTTTTAATTGCTGGAGGGGAGAGTAAGAATCAAATATTAAAACCCTTAGAAAAGTATTTGAAAAAAATGGTACCTTCTCTTTATTTGATTGGCCAAGATGCAGATTTATTTGAAGAAAATTTTAATATCATAGGTTCGCTAATAATTAGTAAACATGGCTCTATGAAAGACGCAGTTTTGGCGGCATATCAGGATGCACATGCAGGAGATATTGTTTTATTATCTCCTGCATGTGCAAGTTATGATATGTATAAAAACTATAAAGAGCGTGGAAATGAATTTAAATCTGTGGTGGATGAATTATAAGATATGAAGCTTTTTTCTTCTCAAAAAAATTATAACCTTCCTATTTATGATTACGGCTTAATATGGGCAGCCCTTCTCCTTATAGGTATCGGTTTAGTTATGGTGTATTCAGCATCTATTGATTTAGCAGCTACTAACCAGAAGTACAATTTTGAACATTATTATTTTTTAGTCAGGCAGTCAGCCTACTTAATGATTGCTTTTATTTGTGGGTACATTACGTTTTTAATTCCAGTTTACTTTTGGCAAAGATGGGCACCTTATCTTTTTTTAATAGGTGTAATTCTTTTGATATTAGTTTTAATTCCTAGTATTGGTTTAAAAATTAACGGAAGTAGAAGGTGGCTTTCGCTAGTAGTTGCTAATTTTCAACCAACAGAGCTTGTTAAGCTTTTTACAGTAATGTACGCATCTGATTACGTTTTAAGAAAATCAAAGCAAATGAGAACAATCGTGAAAGGATTTTTCCCTATGCTTGGCGTAATGATAGTTACTGGATGGCTAGTTTATGTAGAGCCTGATCTTGGAGCGTTAATCGTTATTACAACAGTTGCAATGGGAATACTTTTTCTTGGAGGCTTAACTTTAAGAGTGATTTTTAGTCTAGCAGTTTTGGCTCCAATTGGCGTGTGGGGTGCAATTCTAATTTCCCCATACAAGCAAAAAAGAATTCAGGGTTTTTTGGAGCCATGGGCACCAGAAAATGTATTCGATTCAGGTTTACAAACAACACAGGCACAAATGGCATTTGGTAATGGTGAATTTTTTGGAGTAGGAGTTGGGAATAGTTCAGCTAAACTTTTATTTCTACCGGAAGCACATACAGATTTTATCTTAGCTATTATTGGAGAAGAATTTGGTTTATTTGGGGTTACTATTGTTATAGGACTGTTTGCATTTTTAATAGTTAGGATGTTTGGTATTGCGAAAGAGTCAATTAAAAACAATAAATATTTTGCAGCATTAATGGCGCAGGGAATTGCAATATGGTTTGCTATTCAATGCATAATTAACATGGCTGTAAATTTAGGACTGTTCCCTACTAAAGGCTTAACACTTCCTTTATTATCTTTTGGTGGTAGTAGTGTTTTAGTGAGTGTAATTGCAATCGCTATTGTGCTGAGAATTGACCATGAAAATAGAAGAAACCTAAGAGGACAACATTATAATAGATAAATTTAAGATTATGATTGTAGCTGCCGGAACAGGTGGGCATATATATCCTGGACTTGCTATTGCAGATTATTTTATCAATCAAACTAAAAGTGCTTCATGGATTGGCACTCCAAAGGGCATGGAGAATACTTTGGTAGATAAAGATAAAATTCCTTTCTTTCCAATAAGCTTCTATGGCGTGAGAGGCAATGGCTTTATTCCGTGGCTTCAATTACCCTTTAAGCTTATGATATCGATCATTCAGTCAGTCAAGGTATTAAGTACTGAAAGACCAAATTTTGTAATAATAATGGGTGGTTATATAGGTATACCAGTGGCAATCGCCTCTAAAATTCTTGGAATACATATAATTATTCACGAGCAGAATGCGATACCAGGGTTGGCAAACAGAGTCATTTCAAAGATTGCCAATAAGATATATTGTGGATTTGAAAATAGTTTAAAAAAATCTATAGCAGTAGGAAACCCAATAAGAAAAAAAATAGCTGATATACAAAATCCGCGGCAGAGATTTAAAAATAAAATAGGACCTTTAAAGATCCTTATATTAGGTGGAAGCTTGGGAGCAAGTTCATTTAATAGGCTATTACCACCAATATTGAACAAATTAAGCTTACAAAATAAAATAGAGGTTATCCATCAGTCGGGCGAAAAACATTATGAGGAGCTGGTTAGAACATATAAAAACTTAGAAAGTGGTATTTCGAGCGAAAACCCATTATGGCTAATAAGCACAGAAAAATATATACATGACATTGAGGAGAAATATGGATGGGCTGATATTGTTATAGCTAGATCCGGAGCACTTACTGTTTCAGAGTTTATTGAAGCAGGCGTTGCATCAATATTAATACCTTTTCCATATGCTGTTGATAATCACCAGTACTATAATGGGAAAATATTGGAAAATAAAAAAGCAGCTTATATTGTTAATGAGAATGAAATAGCAAATAAGCTATTACAAGTCCTTTTAAAAATAAATAGAAAAGAATGTCTTTCAATGGCATTGAGAGCACAAAAGAATAAATTAAGTTCGAACGTAGCCCATAAAATATTTACTTACTGTGAAGAAATAAACAATGAAAAATAAAATAAAAAATATATATTTTGTAGGGATTGGTGGCTCAGGAATGAGTGGAATCGCAGAAGTTATGCATAATTTAAAATTTAATGTTCAAGGGTCAGACCTTAGTAAATCAGAATCAATTACACACTTAAAAAAAATAGGGATAAAAATTTTTAGCAATCATCTAGAAAAAAATATAAAAAATATAGATGTCCTGGTTGTTTCAGCTGCTATTTCAGGCCAGAATCCAGAAGTAAAGGCAGCAATTAAACAAAAAATACCTATTATTCCAAGAGCAGAAATGTTATCTGAATTAATGAGATTTAAAAAAGGAATTGCAGTCGCAGGCACACATGGGAAAACTACTACTACCAGCTTGATTGCAGCAATATTAACAGAGGGTAAGTTAGATCCAACATATGTTATTGGAGGTAGGCTAAATTCAATGAATGCCGGCGCCAAGCTTGGTGATAGCGATTTAATAATTGTTGAAGCAGATGAATCAGATGCATCATTTCTCCATTTAAACCCAGTGAGTGCAATAATTACTAATATTGATAATGATCATTTAGGAACATACCAAAATAATTTTGAGATTCTAAAACAAACATACATAGATTTTGCTCATCAGATACCTTTTTATGGATCAATTTTTTTATGCGCAGATGATAAGCATGTTAAATCTATTATGTCGAACATATCAAGACCAATAATCACATATGGATTGAGAAACAAGGTAGATATAAAAGCTGTAAACATAAGGCATGAGGGTAATAAAGTTCACTTTAAAGTAATTGATAGTAAGTACAATCATGGCGAATTCGATATTACAACAAACTTTCCTGGTGAACATTTTGTAAGAAATGCTTTGGCAGCAATTGCAATTGGATTGGAGTATGGAGTTTCAATTAATAATATACAACAAGCCTTAATTAACTTCAAAGGTGTAGCAAGAAGGTATGAGATCCATAATAATATTTTTTTAAATAGTAAGAAAATAAAAGTTATAGATGATTATGGTCATCATCCAACTGAAATTGATGCAGTATTAAAAGCCACCAAAAAAGGATTTGGAAATAAAAAAATTAATTTAGTATTCCAACCCCATAGGTTTACTAGAACTAGAGAATGTTATGAAGAGTTTGTGAGAGTTTTAAAAATTCCAGATAAAATTTTTCTTTTCGATATTTATTCTGCTGGAGAGGCTGATAACAAAGATATTTCAACAAAGATGTTAATGAAGTCCATTAATCATCCGGAAATGTATCACTTATCCAATTTTAAGAATGCAAAAAATACTATAATTAAATTAATTGAAGATGATTCAATTTTAATAATAATGGGTGCTGGATCAATTGGAAATTTTGTGCAACAAATTATTAAAAAATAGGATATGGATAAAAATACTATTTATAATAAAGTTGATTTAAAAAGCTTTAATAGCTGGAAGGTTGGTGGGAGGGCGGAGCAATTTTTAATTTGTGATGATAAAGCAATCCTTTCATCCCTTATAAAAACAAAAAAAATAAAACTACCGATTACTTTTCTTGGGCTTGGATCTAACTTGTTAGTCCGCGATGGCGGTGTTAAGGGAACCGTTATAGTTATGCATGGCGGCTTAAAAAAAATAAACCATGATGAAGATAACCTAATTTATTCAGAAGCTGGAGTAAGCTGCTCTAAATTAGCTAAATTTACGGCGGGAAAAGGCCTAGGTAATTCGGCTTTTTTTTCTGGTATCCCTGGAACAGTTGGTGGAGCATTAGCAATGAATGCAGGATGTTATGGTTCTGAGACATGGGATTATGTTCAAAAAGTACTAATGATTAATCTGGATGGTGATCAAGTTGAAAGAAATAAATTAGATTTTAAGATTAACTATAGAGAGGTAAAAAATTCTAATACAGATGAATTTTTTCTTGCAGCATGGTTTAAGTTTCCGAAAGGCGATAAAGAAGAGGCTGGAAAAAAAATACGTGAGCTATTAGCCCATAGAAAAAATACCCAACCTTTAAATTGTCCAACTGCAGGATCTACGTTTCGAAATCCTCAAGGTAACTTTGCTGCAAAGTTAATAGAAGATTGTGATTTAAAAGGTTACAGGATTGGCGGAGCACAAGTTTCAGAAAAGCATGCAAATTTTATAATCAACCTAGGTGATGCCAGTGCACAAGATATAGAGAATATAATAATTTACATTCAGCAGGTTGTTTTTAAGAAGAAAAATATTCAACTAAAAAGAGAAATAAAAATTATTGGAGAAAATATTGGGATCTAGTGATTTTGGAAAGGTTGCAGTATTAATGGGTGGAACATCCAATGAGAGAGAAATATCTTTAGAAAGTGGTTCTGCTGTTCTAGAAGCACTTCGGAGAAAAAATATCATTGCTGAAGCGATCGATCCAAAAGTTGACGACTTAATTCAATTAAAAACCTTTAGTAGGGCATTTATTTGTCTTCATGGGAAAGATGGTGAGGATGGGAAAATTCAGACTTTTCTTGAAGGGATAGGCATTCCTTATACGGGCAGCGGTGTCGATGCATCTAATCAAGGTATGGACAAATTTAAGAGTAAAACAATTTGGAAAGAGAAAGGTATTAATACTCCAGATTTTATTAAGATTGATAGTATTGATGACTATGAAAAAGTAACTGAGCTTTTGGGGCTTCCCTTCTTTATTAAGCCAGCAAACTCCGGCTCAAGTATCGGTATAGCAAAAGTAGATAACAAGAAAAACTTCATTCAAGCATATGATAAAGCTTATAAAATTGATAAAATAGTTATTGTGGAATCTTTTATTTCTGGCCGAGAATATACCCTCCCAATAATTCAGAATAG
>Ga0209192_10001240_pt1 | contig 20968 bp, 17 predicted proteins | sample ArcticOcean_MG_C_11_FD_187433 | JGI IMG/M metagenome (GOLD analysis project Ga0209192, IMG submission 187433) | Marine microbial communities from western Arctic Ocean - ArcticOcean_MG_CB2_154 (SPAdes) (version 2) | ecosystem: Environmental > Aquatic > Marine > Oceanic | place: Arctic Ocean... | reverse complement strand
AGCGTGGATTAAAAATAGAGATAAAGAAGGTACCCTTTTCGATGCAAACGGAGATGCCAAACCGGCCTATTATGCGGTCCAAGAAGTACTAGAAACCCCTCCGACTCCCAGGGCGCCTTTAGGTGGCGCCCTTCATTTTTAGCTTATTTTGCTTACTCTCTTCATGGCCAACATCCAGATCTGGTTCGAAGCAACGCGCCCCAAAACACTGCCCGCGGCGGTCGCACCTGTGGTCTTAGGCACAGCGATGGCGTATAATATTGGCCAATTTTATTTTTTGCCTGCGGTGATCTGTCTTGCCTTTGCTTTGCTAGTGCAGATTGGGACGAATTTTGCCAACGACTACCTCGACGGCATAAAAGGCACCGACACAGCTGCTCGGCTAGGGCCTCGCCGCGCAGTGGCGGCAGGTCTGGTCCCAGCATCGACCATGAAGTGGGTCGCTATCGGCATACTGGCTTTTGCCTTCTTCCTCGGTCTCAGCTTGATCTACTTCGGTGGTTGGTGGTTACTCGCGGTGGGTTTTTCTAGTGTTCTCTGCGCATGGTTTTATACAGGCGGCCCCTATCCACTAGCTTATAATGGCATGGGTGATGTCTTTGTCGTCCTGTTTTTTGGTCTCATCGCTGTGGGCGGTACTTTCCACGTGCAAGCAGGCTTTGTCTCGCAGGAAGTCATCTTACTCGGACTAGCATGCGGATTAGTTGTAAATAACATATTGGTAGTCAATAATTACCGAGATATAGATGAGGACCTTCAGGCGAATAAGCGCACTCTAGTCGTGCTTCTCGGGCGACGCTGGGCACTCGTTCAATATGGGCTTTCCTTACTCTTCGCTGGGGGGGTGCTCAGTTGGATGGTCTGGCAGGGCATGGGTCCAATGATTTTGCTAGGGTGGCTAGCCGTCGCCTACGGTTTTTGTCTTCTTGGAAAACTAGCTAAGGCGAGTATACCAGCCGATTTTCTGGCAGCACTCAAAGGAGCAGCTTTGGTTGTGCTTGCCTTTAGTGCTCTGGTTTCTTTGGGCTTATTAAGTGGCTAACTAATTATTAAGATGAGGGCGATAGTCTGAGTCTATTTAGTGAGTAAACGCTTACACTGTTTAGTTCCAGTATGCTACAATAGCCGACTATGCCTCTAACTCAGCCTTCGTAATCGGAGCCGTACCCAGGTGGCTGACGACGATACCGGCGGCTTTATTAGCCAGTGACGCTGCGGCTTGAAGGCTCTCGCCTGCTACGAGTGCAGCTGTCAGCACCGCGATCACAGTATCACCAGCACCAGAAACATCGAAGACTTCTTGTGCTTCAGTAGCGATACGTCCGATAATTTTTCCGTGTTCCCCGAGTAACATACCGTCGGGACCCAGAGTAACGACGAGTCTTTCTGGATTGTAGGCTTTGAAAATCGCGTTGGCTACGGCTTCGTCGTCAAATTCAGCATCTGGGCTGTTATCAAAGCCAGCCATCTGAAGGGCCTCTGAGCGGTTAGGCGTCATTAAAGACATGCCGTGCAGCTCGAGTTGGCGTTTTGGCTTTGGGTCGACCACGAGCAGTGGAGACTTGTTCGATTTCGCAACGGCCGCGCGTACTGCATTGAGTAATGCGTCGTTCACCACACCCTTAGCGTAATCGGAAAAGACTATGGCGTCAGCATCTTCGATTAGCTGGATGAAGTGGGGTGAGTCTAGTTGAGCATCCAGCGTGTAAGCGAGTGGTTTGGCCTCGCGGTCGATACGGCAGAGTTGCTGGCGTTGCACGACGACCCGTGTCTTTACGATAGTGGTCGCGCCGTCGCGCTTACCAACCTGGGAGAGCTTTATTTTGTGCTGCTGAAGGACTTCGCTGAGTAACTTGCTCTCAGGGTCGTCAGTGTAGGAACCGACTAGAGTCGTTGGTATTCCGAGACCAGCGAAGTTGTTGCAAACATTGGCAGCGCCACCAGGGACGTAGGTATCACTCGCGACGGAAACGACTGGCACCGGAGCTTCTGGTGAGATGCGCGTGGCATCTCCCATGATGTAGTGGTCGAGCATGATGTCGCCAATCACGACAATCTGTAAGTCAGAAAATTTATTGAGTAAGCTGGCTGTATCCACGAGTTGGTTTGGGTGAAAGGTGGACGAGGTCTAGTTACCCCAATCTTGGTTTTCAACGAGTTCTAGCCAAGCATGTAATATGAACGTGTGCAGTTCTTGGATTCTGGCGGTATTATCGCTTTGGATAATGATCGAATGGTCGGCAATGGCTTTTATTTTCCCGCCGTCCTTACCTGAGAGGAGGATAGTGGTGACGCCCTTAGCACGGGCTTTTTCAAAAGCGAGAGCGATATTCTCCGAATTCCCGCTGGTAGAGAAGCCAACGAGGATATCGTCCTCTATTCCGAGTGCCTCGATTTGACGACTGAAGATGGCATCGAAGCCATAATCGTTGCCGATGCAGGTGAGAACGGAAGAGTCGGTATTCAACGATACCGCTGGTAGTGGGCGACGGTTATCGCGATAGCGACCGACCAGCTCTTCGCAAAGGTGCATGGAGTCGGTGGCACTGCCGCCGTTACCGCAAGCAAAGATAGTTTTTCCGCTCTTCAAGCGATCGACGATGAGTGCTCCAGTCGATTCAATCAGACTGAGCTGTGGTTCGAGTGCATCGATACAGTCTTTGAGTGCTTGATAGTCTTTTTGAACGTAGGACATTTTATAAAAAACTGAGATACTTAAATTATATGAAATTACAAAAATTGTGCTTAGCTCTCTAAATAGAGCCGGCTTTGTGGATCTTTTCGATCATATTCGTGGTGCTAAAGCCTTCTAGGAAGGGGAGGAAGTGGATCTTGGTGCCCGCTGCCTCAAACGCGGCGCGCTCGCCTTGGTGAAGCGTCTCTAAGGTATAGTCGCCGGCCTTTGTGTAAGCATCGGGTTGTAGTTGTTCGATCTCTAAGATCAGGCGTGGATTATGAAAAACCACGACGCGATCGACACAGCTCAATGCGGCGAGGCAGTAGGCGCGCTCCGCTTCGCTTTCGATCGGGCGATCCGGTCCCTTAAGTGCTCGCACACTTTCGTCGCTATTGATGAGCACCCAGAGCTGGTCACCTAGCTTACGTGATTCCTTAAGGTAAGCGATGTGCCCGACATGGAGGAGGTCGAAGCAGCCATTAGTCATGACCATTGACTGCCCCGCATCGTGCAGACGGGCTCTTTCGGCGAGGGCCTCGTCGAGCGTCAAGAGTTTGGGGTTGGGTAAGTGCATGCGCTTAGGAGTGTTACTGTCCAAGATACTTTCCTGTCACGAGGTAGTTCTGCACGTAGTCTTTAACCGCGTCTTGCAAGCTGTAGCCATCGGCCGTGTAGCCGGTTGAGCGAAGCTTGTCTGTATTTGCGCAAGTGTAGTACTGATATTTGCCCTTCAGTTGCTCGGGCATTTCGATGTATTGGATATTCGGCTTGAGCTTGAGCGCGTCAAAAATCGCGGTGGCGAGCGTATTCCAGGTATTGGCTTGACCACTGCCTAGGTTGAATAGGCCGTTGGCGCTCGGTGTGTTAGCGAGGTGTATAGTCATCGCCACTGCGTCTTTCACATAGAGGAAGTCCCGCATTTGGTTACCGTCAGAATAGTCCGGGTGGTAGCTCTTGAAGAGGCCGATCTCGCCGGTAGCTTGTATTTGTTCGTAAGATTTGGCAACGAGGCTACGCATGTCGTCTTTGTGGGCTTCGTTGGGGCCAAAAACGTTGTAGTATTTGAGGCCAACGATTTGGTCGTCCCAACCCATGCGCTGCGCGTAGCAGTCGAACATATGCTTGGAGTAACCATACATATTAAGAGGATTCAGCGCGTGGAGGTCTTCGAGCGTATCATCCATCCCTTGGCTGCCGTCACCGTAGGTGGCTGCACTAGAGGCATACACGAAGCGGATGTCTCTATCGACTGCGATACTGGCGAGCGTTTTGGTGTACTCGTAGTTGTTGCGAATTAGGTAGCTGGCATCACGCTCAGTCGTGGCAGAGCAAGCACCTAAGTGGAAAATGGTTTCGAATTGGTCGAAATAGTCCGACTCCTCTTCTGCAAGTTCGATCAGATCGTCCGCCTCGATGTAATCCGCATAACGAAGTGGAATGAGGTTTTTGAATTTCTCGTCCATTCCGAGAATGTCGGCCACAACGATGTTGGTATTACCGGATTCGTTAAGGGCGTGGATCAGGGCGCTGCCGATGAAGCCAGCGCCACCAGTGACGAGTGTGTATTTGCCTGTGCTCATTGCTGTAAAATCTAGATTTTCTTAAATTGGTTCTCGAATAATCGATACATTATCAAGATTTGCTGGGCGTAAGACTAGTCTATAATTGAACGGATACAGGCGGGGAAATCTTCGCGAAATTCGTAGCTGCCGTCGATTTCGCCTGCGTGATGAGAGGCTGTAAGTTGCGGTTTACCACAGCCGATGGCCCAGGCAATCGATTCGCTGTTCCAGGCGGTTTTTAGGTCGACGAGGGTGTCACCGATCATGTGCGTGGCGGCATCTCTATTACCTAGGTGTGCAAGCGCTTCATGAATGAAGCGCGGCGAGGGCTTACGATAACCGCCCGCGGTGCCGGGAGCTTCGGGAGCGATGCACCACCCAGCAATGTCTTCAGGCTTGATCTCTAGTAGCTCAAATAGCCTGCCCTGGCAGACATGAACTTGCTCGATTGGGAAATAGCCACGGCCGACGCCAGATTGATTCGTTAGGATGAAAAATGGAATGCTTCGGGAAATGAGTTCGTGAATTGTATCTTTCACGCCTGGCAGCAATTCGACTTGGTCGGGGTCACTTAAATAATCGGCATGGCGAATCAGCGTGCCGTCGCGATCAGCAAAGATTGCGAGCTTGGGATTCCTGTGCGCGAAGCGGGGATTGAGCCAGACGTCTTTCAAGATAATGACAGAGGTGGTAGGTTGAGGTGATAAATCAGAGAAAGGAATGATTGAAGAGACTTTTGCTGGATCCTGTCTTGCGGTGCCTATCAAACTCTCAATACCGCGGGTAACTCGGGTGATTTGCCGTGGAAGCCTTGGTAGAGATTACAGGCACGTTTGATGGTGGCCTGCCAGATTTCCTTGTTCTCGCCTATTGATGCTTTCCAGTCTGGGCCGAGGTAGATTCGTAAGTAGCGCCCACAGTCTGCTGATGTGAGGCCGACGTCGAGTGCGGAAAAAAGTAAAGAGGCGAGGTCTTTTATGAGCCAGCGTTGAGGCACTTTGGCACGCTTCTGGACCCGGTGCAGATCGATCAGGTAAAGGGGGAGGGAGTCCCCTTGTGACCAAGAGCGCACGTGTTCGCGACTGATTAAAAAGTGATTTATGTAAAGGTCTCGGTGGTTGATGCCACATTCATGCATGATTTGGCTCATCTTAGCGACCTCGTCTATGAGGCTTTGTTTGAGATCTACCCATCGTTTACCTTCAAAATCTAGCCATCCGCGGCGAAAGTGCTCGAGAGTTTCATGGTCTTCGAGTGCCCCGAGCACGACGAAAGATTCTATCTTGTGCGGGTATTGACCCCGTTCGCCTTTTCCTTGGACCGAGGGCACCCTTAGTCCCGCGTCGGAGAGGATTTCCGCGCCTTCCCATTCTGTTCGTGCGCTGACCACTGGTTTTCTAAAGCGATACCATTCCTTGAGGACCTCTCCCCAGCCACAGCCCAGGTGCCGTTTTACGAAGATATGTTGATTGCCAACGATGGTTTCGTAAGTGAGTCGATGCTTTACCTCACGGTGTGTTGTGCCTCTTGCATGTAGAAACCAATCAAAAGCATCTGTGCCCATTGGCAGGGCATTTTTAAGTTCTTCGTTCAGTTCGAGATACATGGTTCTTAGTCGCTTGGCAGGACCTTTTCTTATGTTGCTTCGCCTATGTCGGCGAGTCTAGCCTTGAATTTTTTGTGTGCGAACTCTGTGCTTAGTATATTATTCATCCTTTCAGTAATCGTCGATTCTTTAACCATTTATGCAATTAGGTTTAAAACCTTCAAATCGAAATATTGTACGTTCGAGTAAGAACCTGCGCTTTATAAATTTGGGGCGACCAACTCGGCTTGATTTAGAATTTTTTTTTGAAGCGCTGAAGGGTCTTCTGTGTTTTAAAAACATGCCTATTTCTGGTCCGAGTGGATCTGTCAGGCCTGTTTTGAGTCGTCAGTTCTTTGGTTTCTGTTTGGCAGTTCCTAGTGATCAGTCTCAGTTCGATTATGTTTTAGACCTAGTTAAAGAATCTGGTGTTGGTTCAGTACGACTAGACCTTACTTACGACCAAGATGAGCAGATGGTGGAGTCATTGATTCAGGGACTGAATTCGATAGGGGTTAAGATTCTGTTGCATTTAGTTTTGCCTCTAGAGGCTAGTGAATCGTTTCCTAGTAGAGTTGCCGAGGAAGAGTGGGGCGTTTTTTTGGATGAAACGTACAATAGATATGGTGAAAAGATCGAGGCTTTTGAAATTGGCACAACGATCAATCGAGTGAAATGGTCTGGCTTTGATCTAGCTGGATTTTTAGCGATGTGGAAGGTATCGCATGCATTTTGTCGGGCGCGTGATATCACTATGGTGGGGCCGAATGTAACTGATTTTGAGCCGCAGTACAATGCGGGAGTGCTCGGGATTTTAGCTAAAAATGACCTACTTCCTGATATACATTCGACTAATATGTTTGCTGAACGCTCAATGGAGCCAGAGGACTCAGACCATAAGATACTAGGATACCGTTGGAGACATTTACACGGATACAATCTTCAAAAGAAATTATTTAGAGTCGCTAGTATCGCAGGAAGATCTGGCCTCTCGCGTAATTGGTCAACGTGTGCTTTTTGGACTGTGCCACGTATCATGAGGAGGTGGGCGCATGCGGAAGAGCAAATTGCTGACTATTTAGTAAGATACTTTGTTCTTGGTGCGAGCCAATCAGACTTTGAACGGTTTTATTGGGGTCCCTTAGTGAGCTATAGGGAAGGGCTAATTGACGATGGCACAGAAGATCGTTCGACTTCAGACTTTAGGGATGTCGTTGCGTTCTACTCAGGGTATCCGGGGGTAACAGAAAGTTGGTCGAGGCGAGGATCTTTTATTGCTCTAGGCCACCTAATTCGACGAATTTCAAGTTTTAGATACGAGCGTAATAGATATTCTAAAGATGGGCTCGAGATACATGAATTTAGAAACGCAGAGCAAGTGTGCTTGGTCGGATGGACTACGAATGCAGGCGCCGCCTTAGTTAGGGACTGTATAGCCCTAGGCGACTTACTGAAAATGGAAGAAGCTTATAGCCGAGATGGAACTCGATTGGTCGAATACCCAGATTTCTTTACGCAGGCCCCCGTCTATCTTTATTGGAATATTACGGATGTACCTCAAGTTCTACAAACAGCGAGACGTTTGACTGATTTGGTATTGGCTCGTGCTAGCCCTAGTAAGAGCTATTTCGAGTTTAAAAGTGATAGTTGGCGGGGAGTTGTGCTGGCGAGCTCTAAAGAAGAAGCCAATGTTCTGTGTGATGCACTGCAGCCCAAATCAATTTGTATGCGTGAAGAGCGTACAAGCTTGAGGAAATCTAGAAATGCAATTTGGACTGTATCAGATCCTCGTAACATTGATCGGGTGCTGGTTGTTAAAAAACCAGCCAGCATCGCATGGCATAAAAGGATCCTAGATCGATCAAAGCCTTCTAAAGCTTTACGTAGTTGGAATGGAACGTGTGAGCTCATGCGCAGAGACATTCAAACACCAGCACCTGTTGCATATTTTGAAAGCAAAAGTAGGGACGAGATATTAGAGAATTGGTTTATTTGTGATCACGTTAGTGGAAGTCGGTCTGTTCGATGCTTCTTCACCCGATATGCAATTGGTGAGGAGTCTGTTGAGGGTTATACTTTTGAGGCGTTTTCGAAAGAGTTGTTGGTCTTCGTGCTACGCATGCATGCGGTAGGTGTCTTTTTCCGCGACTTAGCTGGAGGAAACATATTAGTGAAGACTTCAGATGATGGCTCGTTGGATTTCTCTCTGATCGATACTGCTCGAATTAGATGTGAAATGGATGGAGTTGTGCTGCGCCAACGGCTAGCCGATTTAAAGCGCCTGACCCTCAAGCTTAATAATCGTCAGAAAATACAGTTTATGGACTGGTATCTCAGTGAGATAGGTCATCGCTTCTCACTGCTACAGAAGCTGTCGTTCAAATTGTACGACCTGAAAACTAGATTAAAGCGTATCAAACGTAACCTTATAAGAAGGCTCCGTTAACGCTATTCCCTAGAGTTCTTCGATCAATTTTGCTGCACTTTCATGGCAGCTATAGAGATCATGACTTGCCGCATATTTTAGAGCATTTTTGCTCCATTGTAGGCGAGCTTCATCTTGGCACATAAATCTCTCGACCATATTATCAAGCTTCGCTTGATTGAACGGGCTATCTATGACTGCTCCAGCGTTCGCTTTTAGGATATGAGGTGCGTAACCGCAAGTGTCCGTAGTTAAGACGGGAAGTCCATGTGTGAGTGCTTCGAGGAGCACTTTCCCCGCTGATTCACTATAGGCGGGATGTAGCAGAAAATCTGCGGCATCATAGAAACGATTTACATCAGCCCTGCCTCCAAGGAATCTGACATTAACGCCTGCCTTATTTGCCAGAGATTTATATCTAGAATGCTTCCCGTCGCCCACCACCCAAAATTCTAATTTCGTAGACTTTTTAGAATTTGCGGCGATCGAGCGCAATGCACGATCTAATCCCTTAATTCTGAAGCCAGAACCAACGAAGAGAGCCACGATTATGTCATTGGAAGTGCCATTCTCTTTTCGAAGCTTTGTTCGGTTGATAATTTTCTGTCTCTCGTTCGTATTGTTTTTATCGACACCTGGAGGCAGTAGGTGAAACCGCTCGCGGGGCAATTGATAATGTTTTCGAAACGAATCAATCTCGTTCTCTGTAAGGACTAACGTTTCAGGAGCATTTGGGCCCATGAAAATAGTTTCCTCCAACTGTGCAAAATATCGATAGCGGGGGGACAATTTCTTTCTCCAGCTATAGTGTATCGTTCGCTCTTTGAAGCATGGATCGGCTGCGAAGTATATGTCCGCATGTGGGATACGGTTAAAGGCAACAATACGATCGAGATCGTATTTGGGGAGTTCAGTATCTAATTGATTAATAAAATGACCGTCTCTTGAGGTATTGGTCCAGCCTTTCTTACCTAATAGATGCTGGTTGATTGTAGTTGGTATCTCGCCCTGCCATGTGCGAGTAAAGATGTGCACTTCGTGGCCTTTCGCCTGGGTAGCCATGGCTGTAGCCAGGCAGTCCTCCTGGAGTCCTCCGAAGGGGTAGTAATCGTAGAGGACAAAAGCGATTTTCATGGTATCATGAGAACGTGGGCTGAGAATCGCGGCAATGCGAAAAGAAGGGCAGGTCATGTAGGAATCTACTTCCGGTATTTGGACTTATTAGATTTCAAGATCCATTGTGCGAAATCAAAACGTCCGACCAGTTTATGGTATTGCGAGTGAAGATTCCCAATGTGCCCTTTTTTTGGTGGGATGTATACACCAATAGGAAACTCTAGGTCTTCTCGAATGTGAAAGCAGACTTTATTCTCCGTATTTGATTCGGTGTATGTATCAATCACCTTTGATTCGTCTATGTTCCCGAGAACTAAAACGTAATATAGCTTCGTGTAATCGATTCGCGATTTTCTTTGATTCCATTTTTCCGCAGCCTCTTCTTCACTATTGTAGTGAATGAATTGAAGTTCGACATCTCCGAGTTGGCCAATGGGACAAGGTTTGTTGCTTCTTCTCGCGTTTGGGTGGTTTGGGTATTTCGACTCCTTGGAGAAGGTTAGCTCTTTGACCATGTAGGACTCGAAGTCTGCGACTAATTTGGCAAAGCAAGGTGGAGGGACTAACAGTCCGACGAAAGGTGTGTTATATTGCCGTCCCAGTAATTGGTAGATTCGACTGCCTAGGCAGTTGTTAGCGATTATACAGAATTCAGTGTTTTTCAGTTTACCAATTGAATGCTTGAACCTCCATTTATTAATGCTTTTTTTCATTGCGTTAATCATATGGCTGATTGTGTGAATTTGTATTACTAGAAAGTGACATGAACGTGGTGGAAATACGATAAAAAGCGGTCTGAAGTGGCGCTATTTATTCACATTTAGTGACAAGTTATTTTATGTTTGGTCTCTGTGCTGATTGCTTGGGATGTTCCTGCTTTTGGGGATGGCCTTGTCTTTCCAGTAGTGCATGCAGATTACATTTTGGCCATCGTCTAGTATTCTGTCTCCCTTCGTATTATCACGTAGTTCTCGATAGAGTTTAATTTTGAAATCAGAAGAATTTGCATGTATGATCTTACAGAGGTTTCGGCAAAGCTGATGGCAGTTTTTTTGAATAGATTTAGATCAATTTAATATTCGTCCTTAATTGATTTAGCATCAACGTTCACGAATGGAAGGTCTTAAGGATATGTTGTATTTTTTTATACGCCTCCAGAGATCAACAAATTTGACCGCCTGCCAGGACTCGTAATGTGCGTGCAGTATGATCATTTCATTTTCACTGTAAAAGTTTGTCTTCAACTTGCTGAAAAAAAGTTTTAAAGCGCGTTTCGACATTTTACTCAGACATTTGAAGTATACTACAATGGAACTGTTGTGCCGTAAAAGATATCTGTAGACGTCAATGGGCGCTGAAGACATGCAGACTCCAAATAAGAGACGCTTTAAATACTCATCTTTTAGTCGTTCACTGGGGAGATAGTGCTCGAATTGTAATTCAGCGCAGAAATAGACCCTCCAATTTAGGAGTCGAGCTTGGTAGCATAATTCGCTGTCTTCGCCTGAGGACAGTTTCGTTGCGCTGCGACCTACAAGTTGGGATTCGAATCCCGCCGCTTTAATATCTTCAAGGACCCTAACTCTAACAGCCATGCCAGCTCCAACTACGGTATTAAGCATCTTACTTTGGCATGAGGCATGACTTACTGCGTAATAATTCTGGTAGGTGGGGAACCACGAGGGTAGAGGCGTATCGGCGGTCGCAGTTCCTAAGCCTCCGATGATCCCTACCGTTGGCATATTCTCAAACATACTCACTAACTGTTCAAAATAATGTGCCCCAAGCCAATTATCATCGTCTACAAAGATTAATATTTCGCCGCTGGCGGCCTGAATGCCTCTCTGTCGCGCAAAAATAAGCCCAGGTCTTTTTTCGCTAACTGTCTTGAGTATGATCTCTGAGTTGGCCCAAATAGAGTTCGCTAAACTTACTGTATTATCCGTACAGCAGTTATCAACAAGGATCACCTCAACAACTGTGCCAGTAGCTATACGACACTTCAAAATGTGGTCCAAAGTATCAGGCAGTCTTGACTGGCTGTTGTAGCAGCAGATTATTACTGAAAGCTTCATCGAATATGAGTAGAGTGAACGCTGTTTAATTAGTCGTATTTTTATATCGACTTAGATTTCTTGAAATAGCGATGACGTCCTTGACTATTTTAGTCCTAGCTTGGCTTTAATTTTATTTTTCACGGCTTTCCTCCTCATTGTGAATTTCGCTATGGCCAATTTATGCTTAGCCGCATTTACCCAAGACGCCCTGACGCGATTTTTTTCGCCATTTGGAGGATTGTTTCCCACTCGTTTATAGGGACTGCACCCTTCAGTTTTACCTGCTTAATTCGAGCTACTAGTGATTCTGCATGTTGAAGTGACTTCGGTAATTTAGCTCCATTTGAAAGGAAATTCATAATGGATCGTAAGCATTTTTCACATTTATTACAGTTCAATTCACTGCCATTTTTAATCCAGCATACTCGTAAATTTGCAGTAGATTCAGGCCACTGATTTATTATCTTCGTTTTCATCGAACGACTGTAGGCTGCTCCGTCGTGATTAACTTCAAAGTCTTCTGCACTCAACAGAACGTCTGTCATCGGGTGAGTGCCCCAAGGGCTTACAAGCGCATCATATGGTTCAGAGCTACCTAAAAGAAGGTCTCCAGCTTGAAGTTTAAGTTGAGAAAGCGAAGCAACTAGGCCAAGGCCGCAGGAGAATTCCCAGGGCGCTTTCGTGACTTCTCTAAAGTTTGTGCGTATGGGAACGAGTGGTATTCCTGCGCTTTGCGTTGTTTTAGAACAGCTAGCAAAAGCTAGCTTAAAAAACTTTTCATTGTCCAAGGGGATATCCATACCGTGGAGCAAAACAGCCACCGTCGGGGGTTTGCTTTGCCAACCTGCCTCTTTTTTATGGTGACGCCATAAGGTGAATACCGCGTCTAACCCTCCAGAGAAAGCTGCGGCAACTCCTTCCGCTTTCTTCAGGTTTGAAACAACTTGTTCTACTTCAATTTGTATCGGCTTCATTGTGTCTGGAGACCAGCACTTCCAGATGGATTGGTAATCGGTTAGATTACTAAGTAGTTTCTTGGAAACCGATCCTTTGACTCTAATCAAGTCAGCGTTCATCATACCATCCATTAACAATGCGATCAGGTAGCTGTCACAGTCGATTGAGGCAGGTGCTTTGAGGTGTATCGGGATGTCAAAGAATAATGTCTCATTGGCTAAAACTTCAGTGCCTTGCACAATTTTGAAGCAGCATGATCGACGTAGAAAGTCGTCTATATTTTGATCGGCTTGTGGCTTAATTGTTAGAATGCGCTGGTCTAGCGAAATTCCAACAGATTTTGATCGGTTCCTAATCTTTGAATGTAACATTGGGAAAACGGCCTTCGATAGATGCTTTGTAGACGGATAAGTTTTTGTGGTAGCTATTGGGATATAGATAGGTCTGCTTCCCCAAAAGCGCGCCAGCTATTGAAACATGAAGTCGATTAGTATGAATTATATTCGTAAAGCTTAATGAGGCTAAAAATGCTTTAGAAATTCTAATCGCAAACATATGGTTTTTTTGCCTGATCCCTAATTCTTGAGAGATATCTAAATTATCTACTAGCAGTTCTTGTGTGGGTGCTTCAAGGTCATTCCTTAAAAAGGAAGTGCCTTCTTTCTGTATGAAGTTTCTAACTTTTTTCTGCTTCTTTAGCCATTCGAAGTTCTTCTGAATTGAGAATGTCGGCAAAGAAAATACCGGAAAGGTCGTGTAGGTTTCCACTTTATTGAAAAATGCGAGATCTTGGTGTCTGTACAAAGACACTGACTTGTCGCATAGCTGTTTGCAGTGACTGTAAGATACCTCATCTCTACAGAATATGTGAAAACGACTGTCTAGCTTCTTGAGTAGCCTTTCGTGTCCACTTATCGTGCTTGGCAAGAGAGTGAAGGTTTTGAACTTAGAGAAGTTATGCTCTATGAAATCGGAACTGTTATTGTAATACTCGGTCAAGGCACCTCCTCCGGAATAAACAATATTTTTTGATTCAATAGGATCTTCTTTACCTAGCCAAGCTGAGCCACAGTTTAATTTACCCAGCAGTTGACACATGCCTGAATAGATTAGCGCATCTCCCGCGTTTCCCCTACTGTGCTTGTAAGAAAATGTTTGAAGTTCTTTGATGTGTTTTTTCAGAACCTCAGTCGATTTTTCAGATACGTATTCGTTGTTCATTCGGGGCAGTTTAGACAATTTTGAAGACTTAGGAGTGATTAATCTTCTTGGATTGAGCATAGAATGAGCCAGTAATTTTATAATAATGTATCCCTAACAGTGCTTATTCATCAAGCCTATTAACGGCCTTGGTGCGTTTTATTAAATTGTGTAGAATGTAGAATTATGAAGACTAAAAACCTCTCAAGTAAAAAAACTTAAGGGCTTTAAATGGAGTCACCAATCAGAGTCTAAATGGCATCGGTCAAAAGTCAGTGTATATCCGCAACGATGTATAGAACAGGCTTGTCGTAGGGGTAGGGGGATATCATTCATCTATAAATGCCTAAACCCCTCCACGAAATATCAGTGCTTATTAGCACCTACAACGACCGTAACTTGGTGGATAAAAAGTTGCGTGAAATAGAGGCGCAAACAGCATTTTTACGGGCGGAATTTATTTTCGTTGATTCCGCTTCGCCGGGGAATGAGCGAGAATTGCTAGAGCCGTTTTGTGAGCGATATAAGAATTGCCGGCTGATTACTTTAGAGGAGCGTATCAGCTTGTATCACGCATGGAATATAGGATGGGAGGCTGCTTCTGCGCCGCTTGTCTGCATCTCTAACATGGACGATGTCATGCACCCTAATTTGTTGAGGCGAGTTGTGGAGGAGATGGAGGCCTCAAGGTGGGATCTTGCCTCGGTCTTAATTACGAAGCAGAGGCTCGGTAGTAGATGGGTAGACTTGGAAAGATTGCGGACGAGGGAATTGACTCTCAGCACAAGGCCTGGGCCGTTTTTCGCATGGCGTCGTGAATTAAAGGATAAGATTGCTATGTTTGATGATCGTATGACTATTGCTGGGGACAAGGACTTTTGGGCAAGAGCTGCGGATGCTTCGCTCCGCATCGGACTGATACCCGAAATACTCTACATCTACAGTAAGCACTCGGGGCAACTATCCAAAAATAAAGAACATCTGACGAGGATTGCCTCGGATATGAAGATTGCCGATGGAAAAGCATACCCTAATCAATGGCCGTCAGCTATTCAGAAATCGATTCGCCGCTATCGCTTATTCCAAAATTGCTTTGGTTGGGGCCGGTTCGATCCATCAGCACATTGATTATTCGCATATTTTTCTTACAGCTTAAAAGTCTCGTTTTTTAGTGAAGGCCTATTAGCACTTCCTCTAAATCCACTCTCTACAAAGCAAAATAAAGAGCACTTAGTTAAGTTTCTGGACAGAAAATTGACTTAATTGATGGGTAGCAGCTATCCGGCCTCGTAAAGGGATGCTTTTCAATTAGGACTGATCCAGAGTTGTTTAAGTTCAAACATCTTTTAATTAAAGATTAAGCGGTTTTACCTTGGTGCGCCCTTTTTTTTGATCAAAGCGTGCTAATCTATAGGCAGGGATTCTCTGACTCCACTTTTTAAAGCTGCTGCTACCACGACTCGCATTAAGATAGGCTTGAAGAAAAACCGAACGAGCGACATCGTCAACTAAGACATTGGCATACTTATCCAATATTGCGCAGTCTTTTAGACTGCAAATAGCTGCTTCTCATTGTTGTATAGTGAAAATTGCCACGGGGACAATCGATTAGTGAAACTACGAGTTTTTGTTCTTTGCATCGGATCAGTATATTACGCTAGTGAAAGTCCTTATGATAGAAATTGTTTGTATGCATACTTCGTAGCCACAAACCCAAAGTTCGTGCAAGCCTTGCCGCCTGCAGTTTGGATAAAGATTTCCTGCGCACGTATTGATCGAGTGTCAGTGAATCAGGAATAGCTTCTGTGATGATGAATTCTTGAATTATTTGTCTAATGGCATTGCGCCTTTGGACCCATCCAATGATGCGAGGAATCGATATGCCGATGCTTTGAAAAAAAGTAAGTTACGCACTTCGGTGCGGCTTCTACTTTTACGCAAATAGCGTTGGAAAGGATACTTTCTGTTCGCGTATATTTTAATGTGGGCTTTTTGAAAAATTCCCAGATTTTCGACTTCACGAACGAAAATGGTCGAGCGGTCTTAAGCATCATCCAGAGGAAGTTTGTAGGGATCTAAAAATGACCACTCTTTTTTAAGTGAGTCGGTCGATTTAACTAAATCTGCTTCAGGATCCTGCATTTGCAGTTACTAGGTTCGTTAAATTGACAATCAGAACAAGGCTAATTTAGGCAGGCCTTTTTTCGGACTCTTATCTATAAAGAGACCTTGCCGTCTGGGTTCCTTTTCGCCTTCAATGTGTGCTTGCTCTTAATTCTAATAGTCTTCTGCCGTATACTTGCCGCTCTGCCTGTCCGTGTGGCCGCCCTGTTCTGTAGCTTCTTTGCGTCGCTTGTGGCAATTCTGAGGCCGAGTCGTCGCCGCACGACCATGCGTTCCCTGCACCATGCCTTTCCTGAAAAAACAGAGGCGTGGCGTAAGCAGGTTTTTCGCGATTCGACGGCACAACTTTTCGAAATGGCACTGTTCCGGCCAGCCGCTTCTTTTTTTCGCAAAAAGCGTTTGAAGGCTACTTTAGAAATCGCGCAGGAATCCATCGATACGATCAAGCAGTATGAGCCTGGGCAACCGAAGCATGGGCACCCTTTTATACTCTTGATGCCGCATATGGCGATGGCAGAGGCTGGATCGCTATTACCCATGTATTTCCCTCAGATGCCTACGCTGCATTTTATTTTCCGTCCACTTAATCAGCCTTCTATCAATGAATGGGTCATGGCGGAGCGCGAGCGTTTCGGTGCCAAGCTACTCTCTCGGAAATCTGGTTATAATGGTTCCATGGCTGCGCTTCGACGCGGTGAAGCCGTTTGTGTGCTCTTCGATCAGGATGCTTCAAAAAAAGGAACGACGGTCACATTTATGGATCGTATCGTCTCGGCTACAGATTTGCCCGGATTGATGGCGAAGCGCTTTGAGGCGGACGCCTATTTGATGCTGACAGAGCGCAAGAGTTTTTGGAAGGCCAAGCTGACACTGCAAAAGATTGCGCGAGGGAACTCTCCCTCGGAGTTGACTATCCATGCCCACGATGCTCTTGAAGCCTACCTTCGCCGTGATGATAGCACTGCTGCAGATTGGCTTTGGTTACATGATCGCTGGGATCATTTCTCATCGCCTGAGAAGCGATTCCGTATGCCAAAGAAGCGCAACCAACTCGCGCTTTCTAATCTAATCCACGGCTACGAGACAACCCCGCGCAAGACTCGCCTCTGGGTGCGCCTGCCAAATTGGCTAGGTGATGTTGTCATGGCACTGCCTATCCTTCGTGCAATTCGTGCAGGGCGCCCCGATTTTGAGTTCACTTTAATTGGGAAGGCTGCTTTCAAGCCTTTGGTCGATCGTCTCGATGTGGCCGACCATTTTATACCGCTGCCGAAACTAGGGATAGGATACTTTAAAGCCTTTTACGCGCTACGCAAATCCTATCCCGATACCTATCTTTTACTGACTAATTCTAGTCGTAGCGATATGGAAGCTTTTCTCACGCGTTGCCCACAACGCTTCGGTATGATACGCCCTGGAAAACGCCGCCCGCTGCTCACTGATGCCTACGTGTTGCCTCCCGAATTCAATGAGACTCAAATCCATCAAACTGAAGTTTGGGAAATGATGGCTCGCCGATATGGATTGGAGGAAGCGCTCGATTATACGCCTGTTCAGGTTACCCACATAAATAGTGCGTCGAATCGTATCGGCCTTATTTGTGGAACCGAGAATACGCCTGAAAAGCGCTGGCCGGTTACACGCTGGCGAGAACTGATCGAGCAGCTAATAGCGGCAAAGCCTGAGGTCGAGGTCGTGCTCTACGGCACACCTGCTGATCGAGAGATCACCGATGCCGTTTGCGATGGTTTTGCTCCTGAGCAAGTCAGCAATCTAGCTGGTCAGACTAACCTCTCTGAGTTCTGTGACGGGCTAAGTAGCTGCGCAGTAGTTAGTTGTAACGATACTGGCGGCATGCACCTCGCCAATATGCTCGGTGCGCCCGTCGTCGCGGTGTTTGGCCCCACAAATCCTGTTCGTACTGGCCCCATTTTTTCTGCTCCGCATGTCATTCTTCAGCCGGAAAATTGCCCCAAAACGGGCGGTAAACCCATACAGGAAGTGGCTGTCGATCGTTGCTTCCAAGCGATTATCAACTATCTACCAAGTGAGTGACGATGGGAGATAATCTCAAGAATCTGGAAGTGCTTGAAGCGTCTTCCATACAGCTCGAGGGAAAGCTTATTTTCGAATTCGGGCAGATGCTGCGAACTCTTCAAGGGCGGCGTATTGTATACCGTGGACGCTTGATTGGAGTTGAACTCGAAGTGGTGGCCAAGTGTTTTTTACCTCATGCTAAACAGGAGCGTGATTGGAGACGAGAGTGGCAGGGGCTGAACAATTTACAAAACTCAGGTCTTCCCGTTCCGTCCCCGTATGCAGTGTGTCGCGATGATGAGGGTAATATCTACGTCCTTATGCAATATCTCGTAGGCGCAACTACGCTCGGTAATTATCTGGAGGCGGCTACGCTCGAAAAATCTAAAGCACTTATGGTCACTCTGGCAGGCTTAGTGGATAAATTGCATGGTGCTGGAGCTCGGCAGATGGATCAACATGTCGACAACTGGGCCGTGGTGGGGGAATCTTTATATCTGGTAGATGCGGGCACTTACCGCTTCGTCAAGAGTTCTTTGAGCGTTTCGGATCGATGCTCGGATATTGCCGCGATTTGCGTTACCTTACCTCCTTTTGCGGAGGCTCTCTTTCGTTCTTCGCTGAAGCTCGACCCAGCAGCCTCCGTTATCGAGTCTGTGATTCTAGATGTTCAGCAGACTCGTGCTCGTCGCTACTATAAAAAATCCCAACGCAGTTGCACAGAATTTATTAAATATAGGGAAGATGGTCGAAAGGGGATGTCTCTACGGAATGCGGACAGTGCGTTGATTGAGAATTTCTTTAAAGAACCTGAATCAATAATGGAACTAGGGGAGCGGTTGAAATCCGGTAATACGTGTACGGTTCAAACCTTAGAACATGGCGATAAGTGTTATGTCCTTAAACGTTATAATCCTAAGCCATTTTTAACGCAGCTACGCCGCTCACTCTTCCCATCGAGAGCTCGTAAGAGTTGGTCAAATGCTTGTGTTTTGAATCTAGCGTTTATTCCGACTGCAAAGCCTGTCGCGTTTTTGGAGATTGGCGACTTCCCTCGAAATATGGGGTATTTGCTAATGGAGCGCATCGATGGCGAATTACTGCCTGAATATGTGGCACGCTTTCGTGAGGATGATTTACTGATGAAATCTCTAGTCATGGAGGTCGGTCGTGTATGGGATTCGTTAGCTAGACTCGGTGCTGTGCATGGCGATCTCAAGGCGACCAACTGGATAGTCAGTTCGACTGGTGAGGTTCACTTATTTGACCTTGATTCACTTTCGATTGGTTTGTCGAACCGAGCCTATCTGGCTGGTCGCAGAAGCGACATGCAGCGGTTTTTGAAGAACTGGTCGTCCGATCCACAATTGGCAGAAGCCTTTCGCAAACGGATGCAAGGGGGCACCCCGTCATGAAGCGTCTGCTTATTATAAAACCTTCCTCGATGGGCGACATTATACATGGCCTACTGGTGGCTGAATCGATTAGGGCACAGTTACCTGGCATCATGATCGATTGGGTTGTGCGCCGTGAATTTGCCCCGCTCATTGACTCGGCTTCGGCCATCGACCATACGCTTATTTTCGAACGTAAGGGTGGCCTGGACTCTTTTATCGCATTGATTATAAAAATTAGGCAAACCAGATATGATGCTGTGCTTGATATGCAAGGTCTGGCTCGTTCGGGTATATTGACCTTCTGCGCGAATGCCTTTAGAAAGATTGGTCGTTCGGATGCTCGCGAAGGCGCTGGCCTGGCATACCGAGAAATAACCTCAGCTTTACCAAACGGTTCGCCGATTCATGCGGTGAAAATTCTATCCGGGTTTCTGGAGGTGCTAGGCCTAGAACCCACCTTGCCTAGCTCAATCTGTTTTGATGCATCAACAAAAGCCCTGACCTTGCCGCCTTGCGACGGCTTGAGGCGTGTCGTCATATTTCCCGAAAGTCGCCGAACTGAGAAGAATTGGTCGGGTTACGAAGCTCTGACCCGCAGGCTGCTGGACTCTGGGCATGACTTACAGGTGATTTGGTGTGGCCACGTGCCATTTGAAGCCTCTCACGCGATGGATTCGAATAACTTTTATAATTTAACGGGCGAGACTCAGGTAGATCAATTGCCAGAATTGCTTAATAGCGCTGACTGCGTCTTGAGTAATGACAGCGGGCCGATGCACCTAGCGGCGGCACTGGCGCGTCCCTTGGTCGCTCTCTTTGGCCCCACGGACCCAGCTAGGTTTGGTCCGTTCCCAAAAGACTCGCAGCGGCAACGCGTGATTCGCCGCGCGGATGGTGATATGGCGTCGTTGAATATCCAAGAAGTCGAACAAGCCCTTTTTGAGGTTCTTCTTTAGGCCAATTAATTGGTCGTTCGGAAAGTTTCTTCGATTTTACGCTCGTAAAGAAATCAAATTCGGGTATTGAGTCGAGGATTGCTATGACAAGGACTGCTACAGGAAAACTGGAAGGGCTGGAAGGCTTCGAAAAACTCGATATCGGTGAGCTCTATTATATTGGAGATCGCAAGTTCCTTGATAGCGGCTTGGCCAGCTATCGCCAGTTCGCTGTAGAGGGCCTAGAGTGGGATGGCAAGACGAAGCAAATGACGGCTCTCGTAGAAGGGCATGGGCATAATACCTACGAAGTTATACTCAAGGTGAGTGACGGTCGCCTCGTCCACGAATGCGAGTGCGCTGATTGCGAGAACTACGGTGGCTGTAAGCACGTAGTTGCCGCGGCAGCGGCCATGTTCCTCTCCGTTCAAGGACAAAGCGTGGGTGGCGTTGCCATGCCCGACGACTATGCGCAAGAACTGCGTAAGCAACTTGGTTACCGCGACGTTGGTGGGGATGGCCATAAGGGCGAAGAGGAAGTGCCCGAGCAGGCGGTCGAGTTTGAACTCACGGAGGTCGATGCCTATGGAAACTTGGGCTTCAGTATCGAGGGGCCAGTGCCAAAAGACTTTCTGGCAGACTTTGGCATCACAATGAGTGCCAGTTATGGCTTCCGCTTGTCGAGGGAGTTCAGCCTCGTCAATCCAGGTGCGAAGCTAGAGCCGTTTCTTAAAAAGGCCAAAGCTGCCAAGATTACGGTATCTTCCATCTTGGAGGGTGATCCTCATCCTTTAAAGATGATCAAGCAGGCCGCGCACATGGAGATCCAGCACACCCTCGCAGGCGACCGAGTGGTGCGGCGTATGCTTTTCTTAGATCTGAAGGGCAAGGAGCTC
>Ga0209192_10001235_pt1 | contig 21059 bp, 19 predicted proteins | sample ArcticOcean_MG_C_11_FD_187433 | JGI IMG/M metagenome (GOLD analysis project Ga0209192, IMG submission 187433) | Marine microbial communities from western Arctic Ocean - ArcticOcean_MG_CB2_154 (SPAdes) (version 2) | ecosystem: Environmental > Aquatic > Marine > Oceanic | place: Arctic Ocean... | reverse complement strand
CAAGCGGGTCGTTAGCTCAGTTGGTAGAGCAGTTCCCTTTTAAGGAATTGGTCGTTGGTTCGAACCCAACACGACCCACCATATCTTAAGAAGTTATAATTTTTTCTGCCTAACTCTGTTTTTCGATGTACAAATAATATGTGTTAAAATCTAACAGAGAGTATCGACTGAAAATTCGTTATGGACTCACATCTAAACTCAAATTTTTCAAGACTAGACCTTATTGATAAGCCCAGAAGCGATCGTGCGATTGAAGTGCATCTGGGTAAAATTCAACAACAGGTTAAATGTACATCTGAGGAAGCAGCGACATACAAGAAGGATATTAAGCAGTTACTTAATGATAAAAATGCAGTCATAGTTGCTCACTATTATACTGACCCTCTGATTCAGGAACTGGCAGAGGAAACAGGCGGCCTTGTATCTGACTCCTTGGAAATGGCAAGATTTGGCAAGAGTCATATAGCCTCTACGCTTGTTGTAGCAGGTGTTAAATTCATGGGTGAGACAGCTAAAATCTTGACGCCAGAAAAAACAGTCTTGATGCCTACTCTCGAGGCAACATGTTCGCTTGATATTGGCTGTCCTGTTGAGGATTTCAGTAATTTTTGTGACCAGCATCCGGATCGCACAGTTGTTGTCTATGCAAATACTTCCGCTGCTGTGAAAGCGCGCGCAGATTGGGTGGTCACTTCTAGTATTGCGCTAGATGTTGTTGACTACCTTGATGGCTGTGGAAAAAAAATTCTTTGGGCTCCAGATAAATACTTAGGCAGCTATATTCAGAAAAAAACTGGCGCTGACATGTTGTTGTGGGATGGAAGCTGTATTGTACATGAAGAGTTCAAGTCTCAAGGTATAGCCAGGCTAAAGAAAATATATCCTGATGCAGCATTACTTGTTCATCCGGAATCACCTGAAGCCATAGTTGCGATTGCTGATGTTGTTGGTTCGACTTCGCAGCTCATTAAGGCGTCAGGTGTTCTACCAAACAAACAGATGATCGTAGCTACTGATGTTGGAATTTTTTATAAAATGCAACAGACGTGTCCTGAAAAAGAATTAATTATAGCACCGACAGCAGGAGAAGGAGCTACTTGTCGTAGCTGTGCCAGTTGCCCCTGGATGGGAATGAATGACCTTAAAAATCTTATGGAATCACTGAAATTCAATCACAACGAAATCTGCGTAGAGAAAGGTATTAGCCGAAAAGCAATGGCCTCTTTGCAGCGGATGCTGGATTTCCACAAGCAACAGTTGTAGCTAGTTGCCCTGTAAGAGAATTATCATAGAGCTTTTATCCTCTCTTCTAGTATGTTTAAGTTTTTAAGTTGTTGGTCGATAACTAATATTTTTTTGTAATCATGAATTAGCAACTTCTTGGCATAAGATAACTGATCTCTGGCTTGGTCAAACACCCCAGTTAAAATAAAGTATTGAGCTCTAGCCATGTGAACTCCAGGTATGTTGCCTGCCAGTCCTCGAATTTCTGCAAGCAAAAACCATACCTCGGGGTTCTCTGAATGAGTTGCTGCGAGTGAATCTAGCAATGCTTCTGATTTAAGAAAATGATTGGATTTTAGATATGTCTCAGCAAGAGACATCCTTAATGGATAGCTGCCTGGCTGATACTTTAATAGCTGGTTAGTTTTTTCAATAGCAAGGTCATATTTTTCTTGATGGCGGTAAAGCTCAATTTCAGCCATTTTGTAGTGCAATTGATTTGGTAGAACCTTTAATAATTGATCGATTGCATCTTTAGCTTCTGAATATCTGCCTAGGCTGATATAGGCAAGCGATGCTCCGTAGAGTGCAGCCTGGCTGTTTTTTGAAAGAATTAATTCGTTTTTAAAATGATCAATAGATAGGCTGGGGTTATTGTTTATGGCAATAATTGCTCTAGCGCGTATTAAGTGAAATTCAAAGTTATCAGAATATTCTTTTTTTGGTAGCTGGCTTAACTTATTCTTGGCATCTACAACGCGGTTTTCAGTGAGAGGGTGACTTCGTAAGAATTCTGGAACTTGACTCCCAGTATATCTTGTAAGCTTAAGCATTGCCTCAAACATGGTAGACATGGCTTCTGGATCGATGCCAGCTGCAAGCATTGTTTTTAAGCCAAGTCTGTCGGCCTCACGCTCATTCTGCCGGCTATAACGTAAGCTTTCATTTCTCCCCATAGCTTGAGTTGCAGTGAGGCCGGCCATGCCGGCATCACTGCCTATTGTTGCTGCTAAGACTAAGCTGGCGAGCAAACCTGCCATGTTGGCTACTTGATTTTTTTTTCGGCTTTCTAGGCGGCGCGCAAAATGTCTTTGACTAAGATGAGCGATTTCATGCGCAAGGACCGAAGACAGCTGTGCCTCTGATTTTGCAAAGAGAAACAAGCCTGTATGAACTCCAATCACTCCCCCAGGTACAGCGAAAGCGTTCAATGTAGGGTTATCGACAACTATTAACTCTAATCGACGATCTTGCAGCTGACTTCGAGATGCTAACCTGTAAATGAGTTGCTCTAAATAATTGGTCAACAGTGGATCATGGTGTTCATTGATCCTGCTGCGATAAGCTTTAAGCCAGGCTCGACCAAGCTCATATTCTTTTTGTTGAGAAATGCTACCAGAGGAAGTATCACCTAGCAACGGAAGTGTTATGTTAGCGCTTTTAATGGGTGTGCTCATTAGCATTAGAGCTAATAAAGTTAGCACTGAATAGCGTAAATTTTTAATCAATAGCGATAGTTGGATCATTGGGAATTTTTTTATGTCCGGTATTTTATAGTGCCACCGTAAGTTTAAGATTAAATGGATAACACTGTGTATATTTTAGCCTTATGTGTATATTTTAGCCTTAAGAGCATAAAGGTGTCGAAAATTTTATTCAATGCTCTTGTGGCCTGATCATTGATCTCGTAATCTATGTTGACTAGCATCTATCGACAAGCTTGGAGTTCTGAATGTTAAAAGTACTTGGAAATTGGATGAATCGCTACTTTGGAGAAGAAGAGGCGGTTTTATTGACGGTATTACTGGCCATTATCTTCGTTGCGCTAATAACCTTGGGTGAAATACTCGCGCCTTTTATTGCAGCCCTTATATTTGCATTTCTTTTGCAAGGCGGGGTTAACCGCTTGGTTCTTTGTCGTGTTCCTAGAAGAGTTGCAGTGGTTGCCATTTTTTTGCTTTTTGTGGGTATCTTTTCTGCTGTTTTAGTTGTTCTTTTGCCGCTAATAGGTCGTCAGGCCCTAAATTTAGCAAACAAAGTTCCCGTCATGTTTGAACATTGGCAAAGCATGCTACTAGTGTTGTCTGAGCAATTCCCGGAAATTTTTTCTGCAAGCCAAATAAAGGATATGTTAAGCCAGACCTCGAAAGAATTGGGTGGTATCGCTCAGCACTTGGTGGGCTTCTCATTAAATACTTTTCCTAACATTCTTGCCCTTGTTTTGTATGCAATTTTAGTCCCTTTATTGGTTTTTTTTATGCTGAAAGATAAAGATAAACTTTTAGAGTTTGCGTCTAGCCTTTTGCCTTCTGAGCGCCCTATGATGTGGAAAATTTGGCATGAGATGAACACTCAAATAGCTAATTATGTGCGCGGAAAAGCTATTGAAATATTAATTATTGGATTTGCTAGCTATGCCTCATTTTTGGCTCTTGGTTTGAATTATGCTGCCTTGCTAGCCTTATTGGTTGGTTTGTCTGTCGTCGTGCCTTTTATTGGCGCTTTGCTGGTGACAATACCAGTCGCAACGGTGGCTTACTTTCAATGGGGCTGGGGCGGTGATTTGTTTTTATTGCTGGGGGTCTATGCAATCATCCAGGGGTTAGATGGAAACGTGCTGGTTCCTTTGTTGTTTTCAGAAGCCGTTAACTTACACCCAGTAGCAATTATATTGGCTGTGATAGTATTCGGAGGATTTTGGGGATTTTGGGGCGTATTTTTTGCAATCCCTTTGGCGACTTTAGTGAAAGCGCTGTATAGTGCGTGGCCTTGCGCTGCATCAGCAACTCCTAAGTTATAACAACTATAAGTTATGCAGTTTTTATGGATTTTGATGAAAAAAATATTATCAATATATGTATGCAGCATGCTACTAATGCTTTTTCACAATCAGGCGTTAGGGCTGCCACTTTCTTTTAGTGGTCTGACTGGTGGAGCGCAAGCCCATCAAATTGAAATCGAAAAAAGCGGAACTGATGAATCCAAGTATCGCTACATAAGATTGCCCAATCAAATGCAGGTATTGTTGATTGCTGACAGCAGGTCTGATAAGGCTGCAGCCTCTCTTGACGTGTTTGTGGGAAGCTCACATGACCCAATAAAACGCCAAGGGTTGGCTCATTTTCTAGAACATATGCTATTTTTGGGGACGGACAAGTATCCGGACCCTGATGAGTACCAAGCTTACATTAGTCAGCATGGAGGTCAGCATAATGCTTATACTTCGTTTGAGCATACTAATTACTTCTTTGATATAGACCCTACCAAGTTTGAGTCAGCACTGGATCGTTTCGCACGCTTTTTTGTAGCCCCCTCCTTTGATGCTGAATATATTAATCGAGAGATGAATGCTGTGCATTCAGAATATATGGCACGGATAAAGAATGATTATCGTCGTCAAAGAGATGCCTTTTCTCAAATAGTAAATCCTAGCCACCCTGCAGCAAAATTTAGTGTGGGTAATCTGAAGACTTTGTCCGACACCAAAGACAATTTTGTACGAGATGATTTGCTAACTTTTTATAAAGAACATTATTCTGCAAATCGAATGGCTTTAGTAGTTCTTGCTCCTCAGACATTAGATGAGATGGAGCTCATGGTTAGATCTAAGTTTGAAGAAGTAAATAACTATAAGACTTTACAGCCAAAACATGGCCAACCATTATTTGAGGCGAACTCCCTTCCATTGCTTCTTTCTCTTCAGCCCATCCAGGAGTTACGAGAGCTGACCGTTACGATCCCCTTGCCTGTTATGTATGACTATTATCGAGAAAAGCCGTTGAGTTATATTGCCAACCTTATTGGTGATGAGGGAAAAGGCAGCCTATTGTCCCTGTTAAAAGAAAATGGATGGGCGGAAGCATTGAGCTCAGGAGAGGGTCTTTCTGATGCAAGCGGTACCTCTTTTGATGTTACGGTCGAATTGACACCTAAAGGAGTATCAAGTTGGAAGCAAGTGGTTGAATTAATTTTTCAGGAAATAGAGCTAATTTCTCAAAAAGGAGTAGAAGAGTGGCGTTGGTTGGAGCAGAGCGTCTTAGCTAATGCCGCCTTTCGCTATAAAGAGCTGGGTAGTCCGATTCATCGTGTTAGTCGATTGTCCAAGCAGCTGCATGAGTATCCCCCCGAGGAGGTGATACGTGGCCCTTATCTTAATAGCGTCTATAATCCTGATCTGATTGCTCGAATATTGAAAATGATGACACCTCGCAATGCACTAGTTACTTTGATGGCTCCGGAGGCTTCAGTCGAAAAAACCTCGATGCTTTACCAGGTGCCATACAAGCTAGCAGCTCTTCCGAATATAAAGAGAAAAGACGTTATGGGGTCTCTACAGCTCCCACTACCAAACAAATTTATTCCTAGCAGTTTTGAAATTAGACTATCAGATAAAATATCACCTGCAGGTAACCCAGTATTATTTGACGCAACAAGTTACCGTCTTTGGCATTATCTAGACTCTCACTATCAGACACCCAAAGCTCAATTTTATGCTTCGGTAAAAACACAAGCAATAAAAAGTGCATCTGAGGCCGCAATGGTAGATTTGTATTTACGGCTGGTAAACGAAAGGCTTAACGAGTCTAATTATGCCGCAACCCTTGCAGGGTTGCGTTACGGCGTTTATAGACAGGCTGATAGCGTGGATTTTTTTGTTAGTGGTTTTGATAATAAGTTGTCTTTTTTGATGAAAGAGATTGCTAAGGGTTTGTTGGCACCGATACATGAAGAAAAAAAACTGAAGCAGCGAATGCATGGGGGACTTCAGGGTGATCACGCCAGACCTGAAAGTCCTTTGTTGGCGCGATTACGGAAAGAATTGATTCGAGAATGGCGAAATAATGAAAAGCAGTCACCTTATAAACAGTTACTTTTGAAGGCAGGCAGCTTGCTTGATTCGGCATCCTGGGGGCCAAAGCAGCTTGCTGATGCCTTATCAAGCTTTAATGAAGAAAAATTCATTGAATTTATTGACCGGCTGTATATAGGATCGACCGCTGAATTTCTTGCAAGCGGTAATATTGATTTGGTTCATGCTAAATCAATCGCTATCAATGTAGGGCAGTATTTCGGAAGAAAGAATCGCGATGATTGGCCAGATCGGCAGGTTTTTAAGATTGCTGCTGGAGAAAAATTGCAAGTACATCTCGCCATGAATCACGATGACTTTTCTGTTCTTCGATATTATCAGGGTCGCAACGACAGCATAAAAGAAGTTGCTATAATGATGCTCTTAAAGCAATTGATGGGTTCAGATTTTTTTCATGAATTACGCACTGAGAAGCAGCTTGGCTATATAGTCGCTGTAGTGGATCGAACAATTGACAGAACCCCAGGTATTGGTTTGTTAGTGCAGTCCCCTAAATTTGCAATTCCTGATTTAGAGAGATCGATTGATGACTTTTTGCTAAGTTTTTCGGGGAAGCTTAAAGTCTTGCCTCAGGAAGAGCTTGAGATGCATAAGGATGCTGTGCTTGTGAGGCTGAGAGAAAAGCCTAAAAGTTTAGCTGAGCACTCTTCGAGACTCTGGGGAAACATAAGCATCCGTGACTACAATTTTAGTCGTCGAGAGGCCCTTATGTCGGCTGTGAAGCAACTAAATTATAGTGAGATTTTGGAGCTATATGATTTTTTAATGATTAATTCTGGATATTCTTTGCAGCTAGATAATGCTCTAGGACCAGTGTTTGATGAAGAAAAATTTAAACATAATAGAGAAGTTTTTAGTTTGCCCTCCAGCGCTGTAAGTGCACATGAATAATTCGAATCGTTATGCAGTGATTTTGTGCGGCGGCAGCGGTACTCGATTGTGGCCATTGTCACGTACGTTGAGACCTAAGCAGCTCTTAGCGATTAATGGGGACAAAACCTTATTCCAGCAAACAGTGAAGCGCGTAAGTCAGCATATTGATCCGCGTAATTTGTATGCTGTAACCCACGAAGACCATAAATTTGAAGTCAAAGGGCAGCTGACAGAGTTTCTTTCAAAATCTGTTGAGAATGTACTGGCTGAGCCTTTTGCTAAAAACACCTTGCCAGCAGTGGCTTGGGCTACTTGTCAGATTTACAAGCAGAATCCAGACGCTTTGATAGCAGTGTTTGCTTCAGATCATGCTATTGATAACGAGGATGCTTTTATATGCGCATGGGAGACAGCAGAACAGGTTGCCAAAAAAGATTATTTAGTATTGTTGGGCATCACACCGAATTTTCCAGCTACCGGTTATGGTTATATCAAGCCTAGTGAGAGCTTAGGTTTTAATGGCCTTGCATATCAGGTTGCGAAGTTTGTTGAAAAGCCTGACTCAGAGGGAGCTAGCCAGCTTATTGGTGATGGTTGTCTATGGAATAGCGGGATGTTTGTTTTTAAGGCGGATAGTTTTATGCGGCTCCTAGAGCAGTATCAACCAGATATCTCCCAAAAAATTCTCGCGCTTTCCCCAGAAAATCTGACTGAGACTTACAGTCAGATTCCTAATTTATCGATAGACTATGGCTTGTCTGAACCCTTGGCCCGAGCCTCTGAAAAAATTGCGGTGGTGCCAGTCGCTATGGGCTGGAGTGATCTGGGTAGCTGGAATGCTATCCATGCTAGTCATCCAAAAGACCAAAACAATAATGCGACTCATGGTGAAGTGCTAAGTATAGACACACAGAACAGCTTGCTGTGGTCAGAAGCAGGACTAGTTGCCACATTGGGGCTTAGTAATATAGCGGTGATTCAGACATCTGATGCCACCTTGATTTGCGATCGCAGTCGTGTCGAGGATATCAAGGACTTGGTTGCAGCAGTTAAGGTTAGAAAACCTTCATTGACTGAAACACACCCAACAGTCTTTCGACCTTGGGGTAGTTATACGGTGTTAGAAGAGCATGCTAATTTTAAGATTAAGCGCATTGCTGTTAATCCGAGGGCGAAAATTTCTATGCAGATGCATCACCATCGTTCTGAGCACTGGGTTGTGGTGTGCGGTATTGCTACCGTTAGCAATAATGGAATTGAGTCTAAATTATATGAGAATGAGTCTATTTACGTTCCAAAAATGAGTAAACATCGACTAATAAATAGTACTAATAAGACTTTAGTTATTATTGAAGTGCAATGTGGCGAACATGTGAATGAAGACGATATTGTGCGTTTTGATGATGATTATGGAAGAGCGCTTTCTAGTGAACAGAAATATTAAACAATTGGGGGGATTGATTCTATGTCGACCAGCCAGATAATTCAGCGTAATTTTTTAGAGCACGTTCAATCAACAGAAGCTACCAAGGATGCTCTTTCTGGCATTATTTCAGTGGTGAGTAAGATTCTTGCGCACTCTTTATCGAATGGGGGCACAGTTTTCTGGTGCGGAAATGGCGGTAGCGCCTCAGACAGCCAGCATATGGCAGCAGAGCTGGTTGGTCGATTTAAGAAAAATAGACGTCCACTACGCTCCATCGCCCTTAATGCCGATACTGCAGTTCTTACATGTGTGGCGAATGATTTTTCATACCACAGTATTTTTTCTAGACAACTAGAAGCGCATGGTCGTTCGGGAGATATTCTGATAGGGATTAGCACTTCGGGGCAAAGCGAGAATGTGTTGAATGCATTTAAAGCCGCAAGAAGCATAGGCATTACCACGGTTGCTTTACTGGGTAAGGGTGGTGGCTCTGCTACAGATCTGGTCGATCATGCTTTGATTGTTCCGTCAGACACAACAGCTAGGATTCAAGAGTCACATATACTTATCGGCCATATTCTTTGCGAGCTAATAGAGGTAGAGCTGGGAATTTCGTAGGGATTATTGCAATTTCTCTAAAAAATTAGACTAATCAGGATGGGAGTGAAAGTGTCATATTTCAGCGTACAATGATATTGTTCGATTTTAAATGATAATAAGCGCAAAAGGTAAGTCACTTAATGAGCAAAGTAGCACTAATAACCGGTATAACTGGGCAAGATGGGTCATACTTAGCTGAATTCCTATTAAAAAAAGGTTACATTGTTCATGGTATTAAACGTAGAGCCTCATCTTTTAACACAGCACGAATAGATCATCTTTATCGTGACCCCCATGAGAGCGACGTGCGATTCTTTTTGCATCATGGTGATCTGACTGACTCCGGTAATTTAATCAGCATTATGCAACAAGTACAGCCAGATGAAGTTTATAATTTAGCCGCACAAAGTCATGTCGCAGTATCATTCGAAGAACCAGAATATACAGCTAACTCCGATGCATTAGGTACTCTAAGAGTACTGGAAGCTATTCGTATTTTAAGGCTTGAAAATAAAACACGTTTTTATCAAGCTTCTACATCTGAAATGTATGGCCTAGTGCAAGAAACTCCACAAACAGAAACTACACCTTTTTATCCGCGCTCGCCATATGCTGTCGCCAAACTATATGCTCACTGGATTACAATCAACTATCGTGAAGCCTATGGCATGTATGCCTGTAACGGTATCTTGTTTAATCATGAATCGCCTGTTCGTGGTGAGAATTTTGTAACAAGAAAAATTACGCGCGCATTGGCACGCATTAAATTGGGGCTACAAGAACAGCTCTATTTAGGCAATCTAGATTCAAAAAGAGATTGGGGTCATGCTCGTGATTATGTTGAAGCTCAGTGGCTAATGCTGCAGCAAGAGAAGCCTGAGGATTTTGTAATTGCTACTGGCGTGCAGTTCAGCGTGCGAGAATTTGTTGTTGCCGCGGCGAAGGTGTTGGGTATCGATTTGCACTGGGAGGGCAACGGTATTGATGAAAAGGGTTATGATGCGAGTAACGTTTGCATTGTATCGGTTGACTCTCGTTACTTTCGCCCTACTGAGGTTGAAACACTATTGGGCGACGCATCCAAGGCGAAAGAGAAACTAGGATGGCAGCCAAGAATTACATTCAATGAATTAGTGGCAGAAATGGTCCTAGAAGATATGGCAATCGCCAAACGTGATGAACTTGTCAAACAGCATGGCTACAAAACGAATACTCATCATGAATAATTCCTATAAACATAGGCCACTATTTGTCTGTTTGATAATGGGCAGCGTGAATCTGTTTAAGCATATTAATGCATAAGCCTATGCAAACTATTGTGCAACTTCTAGGTCGACTGTGGCCCCATATTGCCCTTAACCGTCGCTGGCAGCTGAAAGGGTTGCTTTTGTTAATGTTGCTGGCTTCGTTCGCAGAAATTTTTAGTATTGGCGCGGTGTTGCCTTTTCTTGCAGTGCTAACCGCACCAGAGCGAGTTTTTGGGTATCCTGCAATACAGCCTGTTATTGAGACATTGGGTTTAACAGAGCCATCGCAGCTATTGTTGCCTGTTACTATTCTTTTTGGTGCCGCAACTTTAATTGCAGGCGCTATGCGCTTATTGCTTCTTTGGGGTAATACCCGTCTTTCCTATGCTACTGGTGCGGATCTCAGTATCAGCATCTATCGTCGTACACTATATCAACCTTATGCAACCCATTGCGCGCGCAATAGTAGCGAGATCATCAATGGTATTTCAAATAAAACTAATGTTGTCATAGACATTATCATGATGTCCCTTACACTCATTAGTTCTTGTGCCACATTAATCGCAATAACGCTCGCCTTATTTTTCGTAGATCCCTTGATCGCACTAGCAGCTTTCGGAGGATTTGGTTTAATCTACAGCATTATTATTTGCCTGACCCGCAAGAAATTATCAATCAATAGTGAGTGTGTCGCTCGCGAATCCACCCAAGTCATAAAATCCTTACAAGAAGGCATGGGAGGTATTCGTGACGTACTCATCGATGGCAGTCAATCTACCTACGTTAACATTTACCGCAATTCAGACCTACCTTTACGTCAAGCGCAGGCAAGTAGCGTATTCATTAGCGGCAGCCCTCGTTATGTCATGGAAACTATCGGTATGATCCTTATTACTGGTTTGGCTTACGGGCTTGTTCAAGAAGACAGCGGAATTTCCAGGGTTATTCCAGTACTAGGGACCTTTGCGTTGGGCGCGCAACGATTGTTGCCTGTTTTACAGCAAGCTTATGGGGCATGGTCAGGAATCTGGAGTGGAAAGGTATCCTTGCAAGACGCTTTAGAATTGCTAGATCAGCCTTTGCCTGATGATATAAAACAGTCAGTTTTATATTCATTATCTTTTAAGCGCAGTATTGATCTCAAAAAAATTGCATTTCGCTACAGCTCAGAAGGACCTTGTGTTATAAATCAACTCAGCCTCAGCATCAAAAAAGGTAGTCGTGTCGGTTTTATTGGGGTTACAGGTAGCGGCAAGAGCACACTTCTTGATATTGTCATGGGCCTACTGCAGGCGACAGAGGGGACCTTGGAAGTTGACGGGCAAATTATTTCTCTCGCCAATCAACATGCCTGGCAAACCCATATAGCTCATGTGCCGCAGGCTATTTTTTTGGCCGATAATACCATTGAGGAAAATATTGCCTTTGGTGTACCAAAAGACCAGATTGATTCTCAGCGTGTCCGACAAGCTGCACGGCAGGCATATATCGCCGAGAGCATCGAATCCTGGCCCAAGCAATATGAAACCTTCGTTGGCGAGCGAGGCGTACGTTTGTCTGGCGGTCAGCGTCAGCGTATCGGCATCGCTCGCGCCCTATACAAGCAGGCTGATGTGATCATCTTTGATGAGGCCACAAGTGCATTAGATACCACGACTGAACAATCTGTGATGCAGGCCATTGAAGGCCTCAACAAGGATCTTACCGTTCTCATTATCGCTCATCGACTAACCACTCTGAAGAACTGCACTCAGATTGTTGAGATAGGTGAAGGGAAGATCCAGCGAATTGGAGCCTATGATGACATTGCAACCTAGTTAAAAAATGTTTAGAAGAAAGAGAGCCGCTGCAATGTTGAATGAGTTGCTTGATTTTTATCAAGAAATTTCAATATATTTAGTATCACAGTGTTTTGTGCTGCAAATATGGTAATATTTTTTAGCTTTAACTAATTTCTTGTCTTGTAGTAATTTTAAAAAAATATTGGATGTGTTTTATGAGTATTATTCCTTATGGGCGGCAGGATATAAATCAATCTGATATAGATGCTGTTTTAGATGTATTGCATTCCGAATATTTAACTCAGGGTTCTGTGGTTCCTGCTTTTGAAAGTAGAATCGCAACATACTGTAATGTGCAGCATGCTATAGCTACAAATAGTGCCACTAGCGCTTTACATATAGCTTGCCTTGCGTTAGGTATAGGTAAAGGAGATGTAGTTTGGACTTCACCAAATACATTTGTGGCAAGCGCCAACTGCGCACTATATTGTGGAGCAACAGTCGATTTTGTAGATATAGACCCACACACATACAACATCAGCGTAGAGCGCCTTACAGAAAAACTGGTTCAAGCTGAAAAGTCTGGCAGTTTGCCGAAAGCTGTTATTCCTGTGCACTTTTCTGGGCAATCATGCGATATGGCATCCATTCATGCGCTCAGTCAGCAGTATGATTTCAGAATTATAGAAGACGGTTCACATGCCGTTGGCGGGAAATACAAAGGCGAGCCTGTTGGTAATTGTCGCTACAGCGATATAACTGTATTTAGTTTTCACCCAATTAAAATTATCACTACCGGTGAAGGCGGCATGGCTACTACCAATAATGCAACTTTAGCTAAACGCTTAGGAAGATTTCGCAGTCATGGTGTCGAGAGTCTCACTCTAGACAGTCAACTTCATCCAATACAAGAAATTTGGAATTATCAGCAGATCGATTTGGGTTTTAATTATCGAATGACCGACATACATGCTGCATTAGGTTTAAGTCAAATGAAGCGATTAGACGAATTCGTGATGAGGCGAAATGATATTGCTAAGCGTTATGACCAATTGTTATCTGATTTGCCAGTCGTAATACCATGGCAATGCCCAGATAGCCATTCTAGCTATCACCTATATGTTATTCGATTGCAGTTAAATGAAATCAGAAAGACGCAACGCCAGGTTTATGAAGCACTTCGAGTCGCAGGATTGCTTGTCAATCTGCACTACATACCAGTTTATCGTCAGCCCTATTATGAGAAAATGGGTTTTATTGCAGGATATTGCCCGCAGGCAGAAAGTTATTTTCAGGAAGCTATCAGTATACCAATGTACCCTGGTTTGACAAAAAAACAGCAAGACCGAATAGTGGTAGCAATACGTGAGGCTATTAGCATATGAATATAGCCATCATTCCTGCCAGAGGTGGGAGCAAGCGTATACTGCGTAAGAATATAAAAGAATTCTGCGGCAAACCAATGATCGCCTATGCCATTACTGCTGCAAAAGAATCAAATCTTTTCGAACATGTTGTTGTGTCTACCGACGATGAAGAGATTGCCTGTATTGCCAGAGAATGGGGGGCTGAAACACCATTTTTACGGCCAGTCGAACTTGCAAATGATTATACGGCAACAGTGCCAGTGATTGCTCATGCAATTGAATTTTGCCGCGACCTTGAATGGGGCTTTGATAAGGCATGCTGTATTTATCCTGGGGTTCCCTTTCTTCAAACTAGTGATCTGAGAGATGCGCTTCTGCTCTTGGCTGACAGCAAGGCAGACTACTGTTTTCCGATCACAGAGTACCCATCTGCCGTTCAACGTGCACTCAAGCTTTTGAATAATCGAGAAATCCAACCATTTTATCCTGAGTTTGAAATGACCAGAACTCAGGATCTGAGCCCAGCCTATTACGATTCAGGCCAATTTTATTGGGCTACGGTCGAGGCCTGGCTAACAAACTCAAGAGTTCATAGTAATAGTGTGGGTTATGTGATTCCGAATTGGCGTGCTGTTGATATAGACACGCCGGACGACTGGAAACGTGCAGAAATATTTGCCCCGATGATTATGAACAGAAAATCTTAACAATTTATAAGAGTGTAGAAAATGTCAGTTAATAGTAAGCAAGAAAAGTTCTGGACAACGACATATGCAGATGACTACATTAAAAAAATAGTGAGTTTGATCATAAATTGGGTGCTGATGCGTGGGAAAAATGCTTGAGAAAAACACAAGGACAGGTAGCGAACTATTTGGAATGTGATTGTAATATCGGTCGCAATATTACGCAGATTAAGCTGACACTGCCAGAGGCAAAACCTTCAATCATCGAAATTAGTGAACCCGTTTTTAGGTTCGTAACGGCGCATCACGATTTTGCGAATGCTCACCATGGCCCGATTCTAAATAGTGATTTTAAGAAAGATCTTCAACGTGGAACTGCGTTGAACTGGGATTTAATCTAATGCTTAAAGAGAATAATGAATTGAATGTGTTGAGTGTGCTAATTGTGGGCTGTGGCGATATTGCTGGTATTTTTGACAAAGGTCGCGAGTCAGCCGACCATCCTTACACTCATGCCGGCGCATATATGCGTGATAGCCGATTTAAAATAACAGCATGCGTGGAACCCGATAAAGATCGTCGTACTGATTTTATGAGAAACTGGAATATTCAATTTGGCTTTGCGTCAATTGATGAGATGTTAAATCTGGACTACCAGTTTGATGTAATTAGTGTTTGCTCTCCAGTTATATCTCATTTGTATGATGTTGAAACCGCTTTACTGCTTAACCCTAAATTAATTTTTTGTGAAAAACCAATTACTCCCTCATTGCCTGATACCGAAAGGTTGATTGCCGCATGCAAAGCTGCTAATACTATGATTGCAGTTAATCATACGCGCCGCTGGGATCCAAGTATTTCTGAACTTCAGACCAAGATGTTATCTGGTCAGATGGGGAAACTGAGATCGATTATCGGTCTTTACAACAAAGGAATATTAAATAACGGATCACATATGTTAGATTTGTTGCACTTTCTTATTGGTCCCATGAAAGTTATTTGTGTTGGCAGGCCTACAAATGACTATTTTTCTGACGACCCCACCGTTCCAGTCTGGTTGGAGGACGAGAGAGAAACTCCGATTCATATTGCTTGTGCTCATGCTGAAGATTATTCAGCTTTTGAGCTTCAGTTCATATTTTCGCTTGGTGTTTTAGTTATGGAGGAAGGTGGCATGCATTGGCGTGAACGTCTCCCTGTACACAGCAGTACTTTTAAGGGATATCAGAAGCTTGATGATGGGGTGAAAAGCATAGGTGGCTATTCCCAGTCAATGCTAAAAGCGGTTGATAATATTTATCGAGCAATTGCTGAAGGAGACACTCTGGCGAGCAACGGGGACTCGGCGCTTTTAGCGCAAAGAGTGTGTGAGAAAATAAGACAATTGGCGCATACATAGTATATTTCTGGCGTAGAATTAAAAATTCAAGGAAGTGGTATGGGAAATCAGAAACTCGCATTGTTTGGAGGGCCTAAAACCATCAAGACCGAGTTTAAACAGTATAATCCACTTGGTAATGAAGAGGTTCAGGCTGCCAAAGAGGTCATCGAAAGCGGAGTATTGTCACAGTTTTTGGGGGTATGGCACGCTGATTTCTATGGCGGCCCAAAAGTACAAGAATTTGAACGTCAGTGTGCGAAATATTTTGGCGTGAAACATGCTGTTACTGTGAACTCATGGACTTCTGGTCTTGTAGCTGCAGTGGGTGCAATTGGTATTGAGCCTGGCGACGAAGTAATTGTCACACCTTGGACTATGTGCGCTAGTGCGACAGCAATATTGCATTGGAACGCAATTCCTGTATTTGCTGATATAGACCCTGAAACTTTTAATTTATGTCCCAAGTCAGTGGAAGCTAATATTACTCCATACACTAAAGCGATTATGGCGGTTGACATATTTGGCCAATCTGCAGATATGGATGAGCTAATGGCAGTTGCAGCAAAGCATGGTTTAAAAGTAATCTCCGATACTGCCCAGGCGCCTGGAGCGCTTTATAAAGGCAAACATGCAGGTACCATTGCGCATGTAGGAGGCTACAGCCTTAACTACCATAAACATATCCATACCGGCGAAGGTGGCATTGTGGTTACAAATGATGATGAAATTGCAGAGCGTTTGCAGTTGATTCGAAATCATGCCGAAGTCGTTGTGGGTGACAAAGGGGTAGAAAATCTTTCCAATATGGTCGGCCATAATTTTCGCTTGGGTGAAATTGAATGTGCTATGGGTATAGAACAGCTTAAAAAGCTAGGTGGTTTTATAGAATCTCGTCAAAGACTAGCAAAAAGATTGGATGAGGGCTTAAAGAACCTAAAAGGCTTACGTATTCCAGCAGTGAAAGATGACAGAACCCATGTGTATTATGTTTATGCGCTTGTGTTAAATCTAGAAGAGTTTGATGTTAGTCGAGATCAGATTCATGCTGCTCTTCAAGCTGAAGGCCTAAGTGTGAGTAAGCATTATCAGAATATCCACTTGTTGCCCATGTACCAGAAAAAAATAGCTTATGGTTCACGCGGGTTCCCCTGGACTTCTGATATTTGTCATCGCAAGGTGAGCTATGACAAAGGTATTTGTCCTGTGGCGGAGGAATTGAATGATTCAACTTACTTAGGTTTTGGTATATGCGCTTATGACTTAACTGATGATGATATAGATTTAGTTATAGAAGCATTTCAGAAGGTATGGCTCAATATTAATGAAGTTAAAAGAAATAGCTAAGAGTTACTTTTCTCTTTACGGTAATAAAATTATACTTAAGTTATTTTTGGCTGCTGATATTAGTGATTCCTATTTTGATTGGGTAAACAATCAAGAGGTGAGCAGATTTAGCAATCAGCGTTTTTTTTACGCACAGCATGAATAGTTGTTTGCTTTATCAGTCGACCTTTAAAGATACAGATAATCTATTTATGAGCATCCATCGTTCGTCGGACGATAATTTTATTGGCACTTTAACTACCTATGTTTCTATACACTATGGTACGGCAGATATGGATATCTTAATTGGAGACCGGTCGACTTAGTGCAAAGGTTATGGGTTAGATGCATGGGTTGTTATGAACGACTGGCTTTTGGGGCAAAAGGACATTCGAAAATTGACTGCAGATACCATGGCATGTAATTTTGGGATGATAAAGTTGATGGAGCGCTCAGATATGACCTTAGAAGCCACCCGAACAGCTCAAGAAATGGTTAATGGCTGCCCTGTAGGCATATTATATTACGCAAAATTTCATGAAAATTGAGCTACCAGCTCGAACTGCAGTAGTTTGTCATGATGCTGGTGCTGCGAATATTGTGATAGCAACATTGCTAAAAACAGGCAGAAGTGACTGGCGTGCATACATGCAAGGGCCGGCTGAAAAAATATGGAAGACTGTTTTCCCTGAAGTAGCATTATATAAAACCCTAGAAAAGACCTTAAAGGGAGCGGAGATATTAATTACAGGAACTGGCTGGCAGAGCGATATTGAACATAATGCACGCAAGCTAGCGCAATCTAATAAGATTAAGTCTGTAGCTGTTATTGATCATTGGGTCAACTACATAGAGAGGTTTAATAGAGACGGAGAGGTAGTCTTATCGGACGAAATTTGGGTAACAGACAAGTATGCGATGGAAATTGCTTTAGATCTTTTTCCGAAAAGGACTATATCGGAAATACCTAATTATTATGTAGAAAGCCAATTGTATGATATTGCTCAGGTGCAGAGTTGCAATAATCCTGAATTATTGTATGTTCTTGAGCCGATTCGTGCAGACTGGGGGCGAGGGATTCCAGGTGAATTCCAAGCATTAGATTATTTTAGGGAGTGCTTGCCAAAACTCGACTTGCCTCATGACGTTCTGATTCGCTTAAGGCCTCACCCATCTGAATCTTTAGAGAAATATAATCATTGGGTTGATCAAAATCCATTAATGAATATTGAATTAGATGATTCAGTTAGTATTGCCGATTCTTTAGGCCGCGCTACATGGGTCGCTGGTTGTGAATCTTTTGCACTAGTCTTAGCAATAATGGCTGGACGAACAACTTATTGCACACTACCTCCATGGGCACCTTTGTGTCAGTTGCCACACAGCGGTTTGATTGAGTTAAGGCATCTGAGTGAATAGTTATGAAATATTGTAGTTCTTACCTTCAACCCGACACGCGATCTAATGCTGTATTTACTGAAATGGGGGGGTATGCCCAACTTGCGATTACTTCAAGCGTCTTAGCTATGTAGATTGGCAGGAGCGCTTTGATATCCTTAAAGATTTGTTGTTGAAATTTCCACGCAAATCTGGGCAATACTTTGATTGTATCATAGGTGTAAGTGGTGGAAAGGATGGCTCACGACAAGCTCTTTGGGTTAGAGATACACTCGGGCTCAAACCATTACTGGTATGTTTAAGTTACCCGCCATTGCAAGTTACAGAACGTGGTGTGGATAATATATCTAATTTGATTGAGTTAAAGTTTGATATTGTGTTGTCGGCGCCCGCACTTGGTGTATGGAAAAGCCTTATGCAGGAATCGTTTGAGTGCTTTACCAATTGGACCAAATCTACTGAATTAGCTTTATTTAGCTCGGTTCCACAAATAGCAATTCGTTGTGATATTCCGTTAATTCTTTGTGGGGGGAAATCCTGGGCTGTAATTGGGAGACCTTAAGAAGTTAGGCTATAATGGCTATGACGCAAACAACTTGCGCTATATGAATACACTTTCAGGTGCTTCAGCCACTTGGATGATCGAGGCTGGAATAGAGCAGAAGAATTTTTTGCCTTATCAATATCCGACACAGCCGTTTGACTCGAGAAGAAGGCGCTGTTTTGGTGCGACACTATAAGCAGATTCCTGCTGAAGATACGCAGATTTTTTTGGATTGGCTAGGCGCTACTCAACGCTCCATGCAATTCATAATGGATCAACATAAAAATAGGCAATATTGGACTGAAATTGAGCCAAGAGCATGGAAATTTAGTGGCCTGAGTGATTTCCATAAAGAAATTGAAGGTAAGATGCCAGCTCAAGCGTTAAAAATGTTTAAAGCAGAAGACTCGCTTGAGTCTGAAAAAAGAGCAAGCTACATATCGGTTAACAAAGGATTTCCATAATGTTATCTGTAAAAAGTAAGGTATATTTTTATGAAAATATTGGGCTTGCAGTACTTGCAAGAAATTATTTAAGTAAAAGAACCATATTCTATAGCTCGCTTTCACTTTTGGTGCGCTTGGCTCTCAAGTTGTTTAAGCTTAGTCTGCCAGGTAATGTTAGAGGAATCGCGTATGGCGACCTAGCAAAAAGTACAGGGATACGAAAAATAGCTTATGAGCATGCACTGTATGAGTTAGGGAAAATAAAACTAGATTCATTTGGTTTTAGCTTTGTTGCTCAGACTCAAATAAATCTTGAATTAATTGCTCAAAAATATTTCTTAGATTTGTTGTTTAAAAAATATGAATTTTACGGAATGGCGATGCAGTTTGTTGCTGAACATGATGAGTGCTCAGCAAGCATCACTGTTGACCCATTATTTTTTGATGAAGCCTTGGTTCATGGGAAAAACATAAAGGTTGTTAAATCAATCATATTTTATAAGCTCGAATTTATTCTAAGTATGCTGGTGCAGCCATTATTCTTGATTCTCTTTTTCAGAAGAAAGAGAGTCAAGAATAATGTTTGTTTGGATAATTCAATAATATGCGAAGTAGATAACCACAATACCTATAATATGTTTTACGATTTGTTCGGTGAAAATAACAATCTAAAGTTTGTTATTAATCCAGCTTATCTCAAGAATTTTCAACAGGAAGAAATTAAGAAATTAGGGTTAATTATTCACGGAATAAGCTCAGAAGATTATCGTAATCTGAAAAAAATAAAAAATATTTTTAGGGTTATGATGAGTAGGAGTATTTTGAAATTTTCAAGATATGGGGGGCTTATGCCTAGTTTATTTAGAGTCATAGCTAACGGGGTCGCCCTCACTGCTAATGCTCGAAATAGTGCTTACCTAACATTTGAGCATATGAATACATTTAAGGCAGCAAGAAACGAACTGCTAAGGATTAATGGCAATCGGTCTATTTTTGTGCCTTATAATGCTTACTCAATAGGCCATTTTTATGTTCCTGAGTACCAATATAACTACGATATTTTATGTTCGCCAGGGAAGCTACTGGAGCGTGTCTATTTAATGCAAAATGCCAGAACACAAATTTTTTTACGAACAGGGTCATATCACCCTCATAAAAAAAATACAAAAGCTAAAATTGATGACCGTCAAACAAGAGTCAAAAATTTGCTAGATTTTAAATCAGCGATGACTGTTGTAACTGTCCTTTGCAATGGAGTTCAAGATGCAAATCATTCTGATGAAGTGAGACTTATGGCTCTTGCATGCAGGCTTTCACGGGAAATGGGCGTGAAGGTTATTGTTCGCCAAAAACCTACTAACCCTCCAATAAAGTACGTTAATTTTTATACAGATGCAGTTTTTCAGGATAAAGATGTCTTACTGACGCATTCTGAATATGAGTTATTTGATTTCTTGGAAGTTACTGACTTATTTATAACAAATCGGTCAAGCTCAGCGCTTGATCTATGCATAGCTGGAGGACAATTTCTTAGTATTGATTTTTCTGATGATGCTAAAGATGTATTTTTTTGGCAGACAGAAGTTGACGGAGTTCTTTTAAAGCAAGAAACTGCATTTGATTCAATCATGGATTGGATTCATGATTTATCAGGCAAACAAAGAAGTGCGCATAAAAACCGAATGTTGGAGCTTTCAGGGCTGGCTGCCTATAAGTTTGAAAATTTTGATTCCTATAAATCTAATATTTTAATGCAGTTAAATCCTTATTTGCCAAGCACAATTGAATAAATTTTGATAGCCCAGTTATTTTTATAGCCTACTCATAACGATTACAGCATAATTAAGAAAATATGAAAAATACTAAAATACTAGTTACAGGGGCTGACGGCTT
>Ga0209192_10001229_pt1 | contig 21213 bp, 41 predicted proteins | sample ArcticOcean_MG_C_11_FD_187433 | JGI IMG/M metagenome (GOLD analysis project Ga0209192, IMG submission 187433) | Marine microbial communities from western Arctic Ocean - ArcticOcean_MG_CB2_154 (SPAdes) (version 2) | ecosystem: Environmental > Aquatic > Marine > Oceanic | place: Arctic Ocean... | reverse complement strand
CTTCTTCGATGGTTTTTTTGACTTAGGCATAGCGCCCCCCAATTGAATTTGAAAAAAAACTGCCCGCAATTTTTTCGATGTGAACCTCACAAGCACCCCCCCCATTCCCAGCTGCATACCCCCCCCCCTTAACAAAAAAGGGTTTTCAGTATTTAGGGCTAGGGCGTGAGATAGTCCCTATGGAACCAATAGCGCGGGCCGCGGTCGCTGCCAGTATCGTCCCCCCCCCCTTCGGGGATGCCGCGGTGACCTTTTATGCATGCATGCACGGCGCAGGATGGCAGCACAGCACTACAGATGCTGTGGTACTCGGTGCTAAGTGCCTGATGCGAAAGGGATTATATTGTCACCGGCGGGCGTTTCATCATCATCTGCGCTCAGATCAGCGAAGAATCCGCTTGATACCGCCTCGATCTGCTGCTTCTCCGGCGCATAAGAGCCGTAGATTCGACCCATGACTTCCAGTGCGCGGACCCTTGTACTCTCTCCATTTTCAGGGTCGAGCGCTTCGACTTTGAGACGGTCCAAGAGCCAATCCGTTTCATCCACCGCCTGCACCATCAATTGCCGCTTATGAGCCTCAATAGCGACCTTTACGACAGCATGAGTCAACAGCCGTGAGCCTTGCTGTTTTGGATGAGCATAGCCCGCTGACTTGGCTGCGTCCGTTGCATTGCCGTGAACAACGAACTCGCTAACGAACTTGGCCTGCCGCCAATTCAGTTCACTTCCACCTATCTGTTTATCGCTCACTATGTCTTTACTCCACTACGTCAAAAGGGGACGGGATCGGGGTTGTCGGGTCTTTTCCCGCAAAAAATTATTTTCCCCGCACCGCTTAATTTATAGGCCCAACTGATGATCTGGGCCACCATTTTGTTATCTGATTAGCTTTTATCCATTCTAAGGGGTTGCAGGCCGCTGTAGAACCCTGTACATTTAGGGACTCAAGGGTTCGCTGAACCCCTCAATTGGTAACAATCTGGAGATCGACATCATGGCTAAAACAATCACCATCAGCGCCATCCGTAAGGACAACAAGTACCCCGTTGTATATACCTACAAGGGCGCACCCAATATGTTTGGCGGGTTCGATCACAGCCTCACCTACCGTAAGGTACATGCCCTTAGCGCTATACAGGCACATACACTGAATGCGGGTGACACACTGGTGAACAATAGCGGACAGCCTGACAGCTATTTTTTCCCCGACAGCTAATTCAAATCAGCGACCTATCAGCCGGCCATGTGCCGGCTTTCTGGGTGCCAATACCGGCAAACAATCTGGAGATAGACATTATGAACATAAGCAAATCTAACGCCGCCAAACTGGGTGCAGTATTAGCGGACTCTCTAAGCCTTTGCGATAACGCCGAGCAGCGGGCGGGAGTTTGCAAGGCTCGCGACCTGATATCTGACAATTTTTCGCCACAAGAGAGTGAGCGCGGTTGGCAGCTCTTTTTGGCTTTCACTGAAGGTCTCGATGAACAACTTAGGAAGCATGCTTTCAGCGGCGCTGGCTACAAGCTGTTCGAGGATTTTACTCTTGACAACGGCGTCAAGCTTTCAGCTTTTACCTTGGGGGACCGTGTTCACTTCCAAGGCTCATCAACTGGTGATCACTCTGTACGCTACGATGGCGACTTCAACCGTGTGGCGGCTCACTGGCAGGGTTACAAGAACAATGCAGAGCAAGCCTACGAGCGGTGGGTCAATCGCGACAGATAATTCAAATCAGCGACCTATCAGCCGGCCATGTGCCGGCTTTCTGGGTGCCACACCGGCAAACAATCTGGAGAAGATTATGAGAAAAGTAAAAGCAAACGCCTACGATGTCATCACCGCGAAAGTCATCGCGCAGCTTGAAAGCGCCGAGGGCGGACAATGGCAGAAAGGCTGGGTGTCAGCGGCTGGCGGTCTGGCTACCAGCATGTCCACTGGCAAGGCTTACCGTGGGATTAATCAATTGGTTTTAATGTGGGCTGGCCTACCTGACAAGCGCTGGGGTACTTACAAAGCTTGGCAGGACGTTGGCGCTCAGGTGCCGAAGGGTTGCGCTGGCACGGCGGTGTTGTTTTTCTCAACTTTCGACAAAAAAGACAAGGGCGGCAACAAGACCGGTGAGACCGGCGCGTTCGCCAAAATCAGCTATGTCTGGAACGCGACTCAAGTAGAGAATGCGCCCGCCCTGCCGGTGGTCGAGACCCCTAATTTAGCTGAGCGCAATGCTGCCGTGGATGACTTCATCGCTAACGCTGGCGCGGACATCCGCCACGGTCAAGCTGGCGCATTTTACAAGCCAACGGCTGACTGGATAGGCATGCCTGACAGGGATTTATTTGTAGACACTGAGACCAGCTCAGCGACTGAGGGATATTACTCCACAGTATTGCATGAGCTGGCGCACTGGACTGGGCATCGCAGCCGTCTGGATCGCGTCTTCGAGGGGTCCAAAAGATTTGGCGGTGAGGCATACGCCTTTGAAGAGCTGGTAGCTGAGCTGGCGTCAGTGTTTGCCTGCGCTGAGCTGGGTGTCGAGGCTGAGCCACGCGCAGATCATGCTCAGTATCTGGCGAGCTGGCTCAAAGTCCTGAAGTCCGACAACCGCGCCATTGTGACGGCGGCCAAGCATGCTCAGGCAGCCGTGGAACACCTTCACAGTCTGCAAGAGCCGGAGGTGTCCGAAGCCGCCTAGCGCCTCTACAGCGCAGACCTTACAGCCCGCCATGCGCGGGCTTTGTCAGTGCCGATACCGGCAAACAATCTGGAGATTGAATTATGTTTACTGATTTAGAGATCGACATCAATAGCGTACCCGTTGCGCGACACGCAACAAATCGGCACAAGTGCGACAAGTGCAGGGGAACCGGCGTTTTTCATTTTGGCTATCACAATCCAAGGTCCGGCAAGTGCCACGGCTGTAATGGTCGCGGCAGCTTTGCCACTTCACGCGAGCATCGCGCCAAGGCCCGCGCCGGTGCGGCAACTCGCCGTGCTAAGAAAGTGGTCAACCACATGGAGCTGTTCGCCGAGCAACAGCCAGCGGCTCACCAGTGGCTCACCAGTGCGCGTGGAGACTTCGCTGCGTCCCTGCTTGAGAGTGTACGCAAGTATGGCTCGCTCACTGAGCGCCAGCTGTCAGCTGTTCACAACATCATCGCAAAGGACAATTCGCCTAAGTCGGTGATCAAGCCTGCCGCAGTGCTAAACCTCGCGCCGGTCTTTGAGCGCTTTAAGATAGCACAGAGCAAGGGCATCAAGCGGCCCAAAATGAACGTAATAGACTTCCAATTTTCGTTGGCTCCTGATCATGGGCGGAATGCTGGTCACCTATACGTTAAATCAGGCGAGCAGTATGTTGGGAAGGTATCGGGTGAGGGGGAATTTTTCCGCGCCCGCGAAATTTCTGACGCTCAGGTCGAGGCGCTCAAAGTAATATCTCTGGACGTACTTTCGGCGGCGCGAGCATACGGCCAGAAGCACGGCCAGTGTTCAATGTGCCGGCGGTCCCTGACCAAGCATGTCAGCATTGCGTTAGCAATGGGGCCGGTGTGCGCGGACAAGTGGGGCTTCCCTCACGACCTCGCGACAGCGAAGCAACGGAACCCTGAGTTCTTTGAACCGGCGTAGTTGACCCGCGACCTTGCCGATGATAATCTGATTGGCAAGGGTTCGATGAACCCCTAAACCTTAGACACAATCTGGAGAAAATTATGGAAGCCAAATACCCTTTAAATCTAAACGAGCCAGTCAATGATCGAATAGTGCGACTGCTCCAGCTGGGCGAGTCGCGTGACTTTGTTTTTGCGGACATAGCCTCGCACTGCGAATCCAGTTTGGACAGCAAAAAACAGCTGCAAGATCTGGCGGACGTTATCGCGCAAATTGATCTGATGAATGTTTTTGCAACCGGCACGGTGCCGAAGTCTGCTGGGGATTTGCCCAGTACATAAATGGTATATCGACCATCAACTCAGCCGGCCTAGCGCCGGCTTTGTCAGTAGAAGCACTGGGCTTCTGATTCAAAACAATCTGGAGAATGTTATGGAAAAATCTTGGAAAATGCCAACGTATGAAGTAGTTGTACGCGATAACCGCCATCAAACAGTGTCTTGCTACGCTTTTTGCAGTCACTCGGAGGCAATGGACTTCTATTGTGCTGAGAAAAAAGCAATAGAACAGTGGGGCAGAAATTCAGGACTAACAGTATCTGAGCCTGCTGAAGCCGTTTAAGCCAGCCCGCCCCTACGAGGGCATCAACTCAGCCCGCCATGCGCGGGCTTTCTGCGTAGAAGCATAGGGCTTCTGATTCAAAACAATCTGGAGAAGATTATGTACAAGCATATCGATAGACAGGACCAGCAAGTGTTAGATTTGCTGATCAAAAAAATCCTAGCGGACGGGCATCACATTGGCGTGAGTGATAGCGAGGAAACCGTTCTCGACAACAGCTGCAAGTACAGCGATGTCGTTGAGGCGCTGGGCGGAACTGGCGAGGACTGGATCAATGTTTTGGACGCGGCGACCGGCGAGGTCATCACCGCGTTTTATTGCATTTACAGCAATGCCTGCAAAGAGTACCCGTCTGAGCTGTTCGCTGATTATTATGTTGGTGATTACGCCGATGAGCTGGTCAACTATGTGGAGGGTGCGCTATGAAGCGGGAAACTATTAATGCGACCCCCTCGTGGTCCGCTGTTCTGCCTATGCTTCTCGCCGCATATTCCGATGGGTCAGTGGAGGGTATTGACATTGCCCAGCAAGAGCTAGAGCGCATGGCTAAGCTGGCGGACCAGTGGGTCGATTACTCTACAACTCTGGTGGAGCCAGTGCAGGCGGACAGCGTGGCTAATGATCAACCCCAATCTGTTAAGCGGGCGAGTGCGTCACAAAAGGTTAGGTGTTTAATGGCTTTTGTGAACATCCATCCAGTTGGCACTGTGTTGGAGATTTCGGATTTTCAGTACGCTGGGGACCGGCGTTATAGTCTGCGTTGTGTTACAGACTGTCTTGCCTTTGACTACCGCACCAATGCGCGAGCGGTGCGGGCAGTGATTGGGCGGGGACTGCTGAAGGCTGTGCGCTGCTGGGGAGTTGATGGAGTGGAAGTTGTCGCGCATAGTAATGTGGAGGCCCAGCCATGAAATTATTCGAGCAACATCAAGCAATGGATTTGTCGCCAGTGTGCGAGGCCGCAACCGCTGAAGAGGCTGCAACCATAGCCTATAAGATCGTGTGCGAGACCGCTTCCTTTGACGGTTACAATCCTGCAATAGAGGTGCAGATTCGCAATCCAGCCCAATCAAAAGAACACGGCCATGTCGGCGCAAACTGGCACGTTGTCTGGGAGTGTGGGCCGGATCACTGGGCTGTCTGTCAGCTTCTGACGGACGGCAAGAACTGGCACACCGAAACACACTGGGGCTTTGACCTCGTTTTTTATGAGGATCAGTAATGAAAAAGAAAATAGAAACCATGCAGCTTCCACCGCCGATTGCCCGCAAGGGCAAGAATGCGCGGAGCAGCGTCCCGCACCTGAACAAAAAACGCGAGGCCAAAAAGCAGGGTCATCTGGGAGGTCAACGATGATTTACCAGCACATCAGCCGGAGTGATGTCCGGCGCTATGCCAAGCTCTCAAGGGAAGGCTCAACCATTAAGCAGTTGGCTCTGGCGAGCGGGATTCCTGCCACGCGGATCGCACGTTGCATCCGCCTATTTGAGATGTATGGCGAGGGCGCATTCCCTGTCGATCCAGACTCTCTCAAAAGCAATAATGTGGAGCTGCGAGCGCTGGTGGATCGGCACGGGATGACTCGGTCAGAGATAGCTGACTGGACCCAGACCTCACCCCAGACCGTCAAGAACTGGCTTCGGCCCCAGAGCAGCGGAGGCTGGCGTCCGATGCCAAGCGGATATCTGGAGCTTGTTAGGCTAAAGGCGGAGTCGGTATACGCAAGTAGCACTCAGGCACAGGGTTAGAATGATCAATCTCTCCGATTAGGCTGTCCCCAGCCAGTTCAAAAACGCTCACCCAATCCCCCTCATCGCTGGTCCCTGCCACCGCATACCAGCCCTCCTCTACTGGAGGCTTACTCTCAAAGAAAAGCCAAGCGTCACGATGCAAATAGACCACGCTGTTGTGTTTTTGTTGCGCCTTTGCCATTGCCATCGCCTCTTAAATTTTGTGTGTTAGGCGGCGGACGTTTACGCCATAATCTTTGCACCCCCAGCGCGAGCTGGTCTCGAATGCCGCTCAGCTCACCGTCCGCCTGCGGATAAGTATGGATCGCCTCTCTTCGATGTTGAAGGCTTGACATTGCAACTATGTGTGGCGGAACCGCGATAAGCGCTAGGCGCAGGCCCAGCTCATGGAATGGGGGTTCAAGATGCTCTTGGATGTACTGCTTCACCAGCGGATACTCAACCCGCTTAGCGGCGTCCCTGTATATCAGGCGCAACTCAGCGGGCGACAATGTTTTCTCGCATAATCATCACGAAATCAAACCAGTCTAGTGTAGCCCTGCACTCTGTTGTTTTTGGCATGTCTGGGTTGATTGCGTACAGCGGGACCACGCACTGGGTTGACTGCCTATCAAAACGATAGACAAGCGCAGGAATAAGCCCTGCTTTTTCCGCCGCATGCTCCACCTGTTCCCACCAATCTTCGCGAAAGGTTGAACCCTTGGCGTAGCGTTTACATTCAATAGCGAAGGGCGGGACGATGATGTCTGCCAGCCCCTGCTCTCGGTACTGGTCCAAAACCCTATTGATCGGAGCGTCTACCACCTTCCCTAGCTCAGCTCGTAACTGAGAGGCAACCTCGCGCTCAAATGCAGCGCCCTTTGCTCTACTGTCTGTCATAGCTCTACCTGTATTTTTAGCTTAGTGAATCGGTCGTTGTTGAAGATTGCCAGAGGCTCAAAGTCTTCTTCATTTCGTTGGTTGGTTTTAGATCTTCCCGCCATCAGAAAATTATCGGGGACCAAAAGCTTGGTGTATCCTATTGTTCCGCACGACCAGCGCACGACAAATAAAGTTTGCAACCCGTACTCATTTACCAGTCGAGCCATGTTCAGCTTGCTCAGCCGGCAGTACACATCAGGCACTGCGCCAAACGGTAGATTCTTGGTTCTGATCTCGACAAAAAAAGAAATGTCTTTGGTTCCTTTTTCGGTGAAGGCATAATCCAGAGCGTGATTGCGCGGAAGGCCGAAAAGGTCTCGGCCCCAGTGTTGCGCTACGGCGTCTGCAACCGTGCGCTCGCGAGAACGATCAGCGTCAGTCTCAAACAGCTCTAGCGCAGGCATCAGCGACCAGCCTGTCCAAGCGGCTTGTCTTGTGAAATGCCCAGCTCTTCATCTGTGACGCTGCGCCATGCTCGGTGCGCCAAATGGCAGCGCTTGCGCCTAATGAAAAACACGCCATCCATGCCAAGAACGCGAGTGAGTAGTCCCTCGTCCAATAGGTGTCTGGCAAGCTGACCAGCGCGAGGATTGGTTACAGACAAATCTTCCGCAATATCACTCAGGCTGAACCGCTCATTGGATTCTAGAAACTTCGATGCTCGGAAGTCGGCAAGCAACTCTACGGTTGGTCTGAACAAAGTTTTATCCGGCGTCATGCTCGCCCCTCATTGAGTTTATCTGTCGTAAAGTCGAGAAGCTCGGACTCCAGTCCATATCGGGCCTCGAACGCGGACTTCCAAGGGTGGCGAGAGACATATTGGTCTGTGTTTTCGCCGCCCCTGTGATGAAAAAAACACAACGGTATGCTGTTCAGATGCGCTTGAGGTTTTGTCTTCCCGCCGATGTGGTGTATCTCGGCTGGCGTGTACAGGCACTCATGCACATGGCAAACGATACAGCCTAGCTGTGAGATGCTGTCCATCCACTTGCGCTCTTCTGCGGTCGGGGTCCGGCTCTTCAATTCTTTGGACGCCCCATGACAGCTTGGGTCGCGATGGGCCGCCTGCCGTTCTCTGCTAGATAGATGTTCACTGCATCCACCAGTACTGCGCTGAGCGTTTGTTTTTTGGTTTTAGCCAAGGCCAGCAGCGCCTTTCTTGCTTTCAGGTTCAGGCGCAGTTGGACCAAGATTCTAGCTTCTCTCTCGTCATTTTTTCTCATGTGTTGTACACCTTCCTTTCAAGTCTGCGTGACGCGCTCTCGCTACGCCACTTTTCAAATTCAATCTCACATGCGCGAAACTCGCTTTTGGCAGCAGCCAGAGAACCTTTCGCTACACCTTTTGAAACGCGGGCGTCAAACACATCTTGGTCCAGATCGGCGTAGCGAATCTGAGCCGCATTCGTTTTGCAGGCATGGGCCTCGCCACGGACCATTGCCTGTGCGGTGATCCTTTTTTCTATCGCCTCAGTTTCAGCAATCTGTTGCTCAGCAAGCATCAACAACCGGCCTGCGTTCCTGATGTTCTGTGCAAAATTCTCTTCATCCATTCTCAAGCTCCGGTCTATAAACAAATGGGCGTCCGCCCTTCGTGTGAAAGGCGCGGGCGGGGGTCCGCCATAGCCCGATGGTTCCTTCAAATGCACCGAGTCGTTGTTTCTTAACCATCAAAAGCATGTCTGGCTCTTGCAGCAGCTCCTCGTCCTCTTCCCTGCTTTCAAAGCCTTGGTCCAACCAAAACTGGCGGTCCTTTTTTTTCTTGTTACTCCAACACGCACAGACATTTTGCGCGTTGTCTGCGAGGCCACCGCTACCCTTCAAATCATCCACCGTAGGCTTGGGATTATCGCCATCGGCGTGACTACCTTTACGCGAGTGGTGTACCAAAACGAGGTGGGCATTGTGCGCCCGCACTAGATTGGTCAGCTCAACTACGAAGTCGCGCTCAAGTGTCATGTCGTTGGCGGGCATATTGATGCGCTGTAGGCAGTCCAGCACGATAAGCTTGCATCCCTGCTGAAGCATGTGGTGAACCTTAGCGATGGCGCTGTGTGGTCGATCAACCATCTCGTTAATCAGTAGCAGGCGCTCGCTCATGAGCTTGAAGCACTTGTCTTCGTAGCCTTCAGTGGGGCTGGTTGAGTTTGCAAACTGGTCTACCATTAGCGTCAGCAGATAAGGCGTGTCCATCTCGTATGAGATCAAGCCAACCTTTCCGCCTCCGTGCATGTAGTCCGCGACAATGTAATTGGCAAGCGTACTCTTGAAGCTGCCGCGAGAGCCAAACAGGATGGTGACTTCGCGAGGCCGCAGCACAAACTTGTCGCCAAACCGATCCCAGAACGGAAAGTGAGCGTCCTTGTTGACACCATCGTTCCGCAGTTGAGTCACTGCCGCCCGAAAGTCACTCGGCTGATAGATGTTTGCAAACTCCTCAAGCGAGCTGTTTACATCGATCTGCTCAAGCTGCATAAACTCAGCGTCTGAAACTTTACTAGACATACGCGATGGACTCCTTGGTTGGTGCGGACTCGTCTTCCCATCTCCGCTGGTTGAGGTAAGTCGTAAGGTGTGGAATGAATTTTTCGTCCGTACCAAAATCTCGTTTCTTGATATCTTTCAAGATGAGCTGGTGTTCTTTTTCCGTAAGCTTTTTAAATGCCTTGGCCGCAGGGGCTTTTCCAACCTTGCGTGGGTAGCAAGACCAGCACTTGTCAAACAAGATTTCATGATCGTATATGTCACGCGACTGTCCCGTGACTGTCACGCCTCCTTCTTTATTCTTACTTCTTATTTCTTTTGTTTTAGCGTCCGCGCTTTCTTTCTCTCTCTGCTTCCGCTTTCTTAACGCTCCGGTTGCGTCTTTACTCTGCTTCTCATCCCAGCCATAGATTTCCCACTCCTCTGTGATCAGGCAGACATCTATCAACCGATCCTTTACGTTGCCCATCTCCACCTCAGATAGGCCGAGGTGAACTCTAAGCAGTCTGTCACGCAGGCGTGGCTCTTCTTCCATCAGCCCGTCCGCTTTTGCACACAACAGGCTCACGTAGTGCCAGCGGTCATCAAAGCTAAGGATTCCAACCTTGGGGTCTGTTGCTATGCCGGTGTACAGCTTCAGCCACTTCACAGTTTTTCTGCCTGCTGATAATGACTAAGCGCGTTGGTGCCTAATCGGTTGGACTCTCGCTTGACAGCCTGAGCAAAAGCCTGTCGGTCACTGGCCTTAAAAGCCCTGCCCTGTTCCTTGTCTTCGATGCCCATCCTGATGACCAGCTCGTCCGCCTGCGGCAATCTCCGGCCACCCGTGCGGCTCTCATAGCCATCGTCAGGAAAAAGATCAGACATCGACATGCCGACCGACTCAACAACATCCTGCGCTGAGCATCCAGCGAAGCAGTGAAGAATGATTCCGCCATCCCTACCCAGCCCGACAGTGAGAGAGGGGCTTCTGTCTTCGTGAGCGGGGCATCGGGCGATATACTTGTCGGTTCCGGTGGAGCGATAGTTGTCGAGGCGGGAGATGAAGTCTTCAAGCTTGGCCTCAATCACGCAACCACCATGTGTGCAAACGCCAACACGCTAAACACCAAAATCGCAAACGCGATATCTACACTGGTTTTTCGGACTTCAATACGGGTGATGTGCCTGTCGAGATCTTCTTTCGCTGCTGCGGCTGAGCGCTCTAGGCGCTGAATAAACTGATCGGTTGTCATCGGCTATCTCCTTGCTGATCTGTGCTACACTAAACCAAAACACGCCTACAGATCAACAAACATCGCCATAGATGACAAATAAAGTTTTACTTTACATATAGCGGGGCGTTTAGGCTGCCGCCTTTCAGTACCTGATTTAGATTGAATTCTATTAATATAGCACTGGATATTTATAGTTAACTTTTAATATGTGGAATGAAAATGGTATGGAAATGCCTACTCGACACTAATGGCACGACATGTTGTACTCGGAACGGATAATAGTATTACAGATTGCTATTCTCTAGTAGCAGGTATACCGTGCGTAGTGTAAGACCAATTTTCACATAAATAGGGTTTTCCCCCTATACATTGGAGGTGTAATATGCAGAACGACTTAGACCTTCACGGATTGACCGATAGCGACATGGAAAGCCCAGAGCAAAAACAAAAAGCACAACGAGCCGACAGATTTAGCAGCTTTTTGCTGCGGCATAATCTGCCAAAGCACGGGGCTGCAAGCATGATCGCAAACAAGCTGGGGATTACGCCCGCTACTGTGTCAGCTTGGATAAGGGGTTCTATGCCTCGCGATCCAGTGGTCCTTTTTCAGTTCTGTGATGCGTTTGATGTTTGCCCATACTATTGGACCAGCGGAATCGGTCGCCCTCGCGGCGGCATTGATGCCAACCGGCTGATTGCAGCAGACCGAGAGCTGTCGGAAGCTATCACACTAGAAGGCGCACGGTTAAGCCATCGACAAGAGCTGGTGCTGCTGTCAGATGTGTACAACGACAGCCAGCGCGGGATTGAGAGACTAACTCAGCTCGCGATGTTATTAAGAGACAGCAACGAGGACTAATCTTTTGCTAACAGCATCCTGCCCGCCAAGTGCGGGCTTTTTTTTGCCTGACTGTCCGGTCGCCACGACACCTGTAGTGTTTTAAAGCACATACTATCGTTCTAGATTATTAAATAGCTACATTGATTAGGATACTACATTTAACTGTGATATCGTTCGTATTGTCACTTAAAGGCGAGGTATTATATGTCAATAACAAGAAAAGAAATCTGGAACACGCTTTTCGGGGTAGACGTTTCTCAACACGTTAAGTTCCTTGGGTTTAAATCAACGGGTCGCGGTGTGGAAAACATGCCCTATCTTCCTTGGGCCACTATGCACGTTCTGATGATGGAACATTTTCCTGAGTACAGCTGGTCCTTCTCTGAGGATCACCACATGCGCGAGGCGCACTACTACGAGGGAGGGTCTTGCGAAGTTCGATGCACCATGACCATTGGCGACCATACGATCATTACATCACTGCCGGTGGCAGAGGGGGACGAAGCTTTGGCCCACCCCCATGCAGCGCTGATTGCCAACGCGAAACAACGATGCCGCGTTAAGGCCGCAGGCGAGTTCGGGCTAGGGTTTTTGCTTTGGCATGACCCCGATAGCTTTCAGAATAACGGCGAGAAAGCTGAGACAGCCCCAGTCACTGCGCCTAAGAAAAAGGCCAACTATATCTCTGAAGAAGAGTACTTCGCCAAGCACTGTACTGCAAAAAAGACGAGGCCAGAGGCGGTGGCGGGCAAGAAAAAACTGCTGGGGGCGCTGAAAAACCGGAAGAAGCCTGTCGATGGGGTAGAGGCCATGTGGGCAAAGCTATGCGAAGCTAATGGGTGGACAGCTTGAGCGCTGTCGCGCAGGGAAGCGCAGAATGGCTGGCCCAGAGAGTAGGGAAGCTCGGCGGAACGGCGGTGGGGGTCTTAGAGGGCGTTAACGCCTACACCACACCTAAAGATCTGGTGCGCCGAATGGTGCGTGAACTAGCAGGCGAGCCGTCTGAGTTTGTCATGGTTCCAGCGGTAGAGCATGGGTCCATGATGGAGTCTTTTGCACAGGAGTGGTACGAGCAGAATTTTGGTGTGACAGTGGATGAAACCGATTTCGTCAATCACCAGACCTACGATTTTATGGGAGCCAGCCCCGATGGGCTGATTGGATTAGACGGAGGGATAGAAATCAAGTGTCCGTTCCCGCAGTACACCAAAAAGCCCTACTCCGTTTTCGATCCCAAAAAAGCGATGTATTTGCAGCAGTGCAATATGGTCATGGAGGTTTGCGATTTGGAGTGGCTGGACTTTGTTGTCTACCTGTCCCCATCACCTACCTCAAAGCCAAAAACAAACATTGAGCGGCTCTATCGCAATCCAAATTGGCTGCATGAAATGCTGCCAGCCAGACTGCTGCCTGTGCCGGTCAAAGGAACCGTCCCGCGCATCGACCTCTACACGGCTTGGCACGTTTTTATTATGGCGGAGTTCAACGACCCTGACCGGAGGAATAAGCACTGTGGTGAGCCGGAGGCTGCATACACCCTTGTGGAAGACGCTGGCGTGGCGAGGATCTCAGAGCTGATGTCTAGAAAGGCTGAGCTAGAGTTTGAAAACGAACACGTTTTAGAGGAACTGCTGTCCATTTCGACACAGGTAGATGAGCTGAAAAAAAGCATTGTGGATCACTACGGTCACTCAGTCACGGACGGCTCGACAAAAATTCAGATGATCAACCGCAAGCCATCGGTGGATTACAAAAAAGCTTTTGAGTCTCTTGGCGGTGAGCCAGAGTTGTTAGCAAAAGAACTGGACATCGCGTCCTTTTACAAAACGAGCAACACCCGATCTATCAAAGTTACCTACGAGGAACAATGACATGCAAAAACATAACGCATTTGACAGTCTTACCGCAGGAAAAGGCCGACTGTATCCAACGCCAACAGAAAAAAAGAAAGAGTGGCTGGAGCGTAAGCAGCAGTTTAGCTGGTTCACTGACCGCAGTCAGGCTGAGCAGCGGGCGGCAGTACCTTTTCTGGACGGCTTTATTAAGATTGACCAATCGGTTGTTGATGCTCTACAGGCGGCGGTAAGCGGCAGCGAAACAGGCATCATTCGCTACAATCTTGAGGCTATTAAGCAGGCTGGAGATGACGGTCAGCTTAAACAGGTAAACCTTGAATACTGGATTCCTAAAAAGCAGGGTGGCGGAGCGGCTACAGCCCCTACTGCGCCCATCGCCGAAGCCGGTGATGAGTTTGAAGATGACATCCCGTTCTGAGTTGGAGAGTTGAATGGCGTATAGCGACACAATGTCTGCCAAATGGAACATGGCGGTTGGCGACCTAAGCAGTGATGAGAAGGGCAGTGGCGCTCGCGACAACGGGTATAAGCAACCCCTAGACCTCATCCCTGTCTCTGTCTGGCGGAACAACTGGCGTCATGACATTTTGAATCACCCGCAGGGGATTGAGATCACAGAGATGTTGTATGGATTGCAACGCTGGCAGGAGGGAGAGACCGCCATGCTGGACCAGATGATGGTTGGCGTGGAGCTGGGCGGTGCCGTAGACGTATTTTCCTACGGCGCAACAAAGTATGCGGAGTGGAACTGGGCGAAGGGAATGCGATGGAGCGTCCCGCTGGGCTGTGCGCTGCGACACGTTCTAGCCATGCTGGAAGGCGAAGCACTGGACCCTGAAAGCGGTGAGTCACATCTGAATCATGTTTATTGCAACGTCATAATGCTTCAGTACTTCGCTAGACATTATCCTGATGGTGATGATCGTCCTATTTTTAAGGCGGAACAATGAGATTGCCCCGCTTAATGAGAAGACCAACTAGCAGTTCGATTATGTCGTTTGTGGATACCGGAGGACTCTATCCTCAAGAAGTAGACATCAACGTGATGTTTGATATTGATGCACCTGATCCTGACGTTGGCTACGCTGGCGAATATATTATCACAGATGTGACAACGGCGGACGGAGGGCAGATAAACCTTCAGGCTGATGATGAGGACAGGATTTTGCAGGAAATTGAGAAGCACATGAGCGAATGGGGCGAGGACCACGACTGTTGATTTCAGATCAAAGCAAAATGGAATCTGCGATTGAGGTCACATTGAACATGGTGATTGGCGTCATTGTGAGCTACTCGGCTTGGCCGTTTGTAGCTGACCTGTACGACATCCCGTATGTCCAGTCGCAAGCGATTGGCATCACGCTGATCTTCACGGCACTCAGCTTCGCCCGCAATTACATTGTCAGGCGCTGGTTTAACCGCCAGTTAAAAACAACAGCAGGCTGGACAGCGCGATTAATAAAAAGAGGAACTAACAATGGATACCGCTAAAACAAAATCTGGTCTGGTTCTAGCCCGCAAGGCTGGTCAGTCGATCTACTTGGGCCGCAAGCTTGACAAAAACAACATGGAGGAAACGTACTCTATCAGGATAGTCGTAGACCGAATATACAACATGAAGAAGCCCGCGATTGTTATTAATGTCCTGTGCAGACAACAGGAAAAGATAGGCGATGGACAGTTTCTGTTGGTGTCTGAACACACCGACCCGCTGGTATTTGGAGATGCCAGAATATTTTTTGCAGGCATCTCCAAAGGCGTGAGCGAGCATGACAAATGTTACGCCTGCGGGGGACACTCGCCCCATGAAAAGCCTTGGACCAACGCCAAGCTCCGGTTTGTAGCTGACCCAGACGTTAAGATTTTCAGGGGTACAAGGCACGTTCATTAAAACAAAAATCAAAATCGCTGGCGCAGGGCTTAGGCGAAAGCTTAAACACATTGATGACCTTAACCGTGAATTTCCTGAGACTTTGTGGGTCACGTTTTTGAGAATGCATTACAAGCCTGTGTTTATGGTGCGGCAACACAAAGGCACGACGGAACCCCTGCTGGAACACGGTTTGCACGGGTCTCCGATGTGGAGGGTTGGCAACCAAATCCTGTCTGAGCCTGACGCTATAGAATTTGCAGAGGAAATCAGGACTAGCAAAGTGGAGCCACAGTGGGGTACGCTTGACAAGCGATTCGGCAGTGGGTTCCTTGATTAACCAATGAGGAAGTCAAATATGAAAACTTATCGCGAAATAGCAGAGCGTTATCTTAAACGGCCATCAAAAAGGCTGAACCGACCCAAGGGCGAAATGTGTATCCGGTATGTGGGATATGCGATAACCCGATTTGCGGATCGGCCCATTGATAGCTTTAAGAAAAGCGATGTCACTAACTATGTGGAGGACATGCAGGATGAGGGGTTGGCTAACGGGACCATCAACACCCGTGTCAGATATTTTTTGGCGGTTCTTAACTACGCCAAGAACGACATTGAGATCATTGGGTCTGCTCCCGCGTTTGTGGTGTTGCCTGCAAGGACCGCAGGCCGAGTTCTTACAGATGCAGAGCTGCAAGCCCTCATGAGGGCGCTGCCAAGGCTCAGGGCGGACATGATGACCTTTGGTGTCATGACGGGTCTGCGGGGCGCAAACGTCAAGAGCCTCCAGTGGAAGCATGTGAAGGAGAAGCCTTATCGGATGGAGATTCCTGCCGATCTGACAAAGGGGGGCAAGATGTTGATACTCCCTCTGTCGGGCGCTGCAACAGAGTTACTGCTGCGGCGTAAGGGAGTACAAGAACGACAGGGTCATGGCGGTGGGCATGTGTTTACGATGGATAACGGTCAGCCGTTGTCGGTCAACACCAAAATGACGGATGTGACGTTTCGCAAAGCAGTCAAGCGGGCAGGGTTGCCGAAGACTACGTTTCACGATTTGCGTCACACTTGGGCGACTCGCCATGTCATGGCTGGGACTCCGCCGCAGCAGCTCAAGCAGTTGGGCGGGTGGCAGTCTTTGGAAATGGTAGAGCGGTACACTCACCTTTCGACAGAGGCGTTACAAAGTGTCTGCGACAACGGAAGTCTAGATGCTGTGCTAGGCAATAACGCTATCACAGATTGTGCGGATTAAGGGCTTTGTTATGCCTTTTTGTTATAAGCGTTTTATGATGTGCTTTTATATAGTATAGTTTCAAGTTATAGCTACGTAGCTCAGCTGGTTAGAGCACAGCATTCATAATGCTGGATGTAAAAATAAGCACGTTATACGACAATGATAGTTAACTTGGATATAGCCCTTTTAAATAAGAGCTAACTACGAATCCACTGCCGGATATCATAGTTAACTATCACCCAAATAGCACAGCATTAGGATTACTTTTTGGACTTAGAGCCTGAGCATTTCCAGCGCTTTCGCGACAAATTATTGGGGGTGTTAGGGTCGTTTTGTTTTTCTTTTGATAGACCCTTTTTGATGCCCGCCGATCTGGCACAATAACTGTCGCCCTTTTTTGTTCCAGCCTTGACGCGAGATCCGCCATCCTTAGACTTGCCTGCCTGTCCGTAGCTAACTTTCTTGCCGGAACTGGTGACCTTCACTTTTGCCTTGCCTTTTGCGGGCTTGCTAGTCGGCATTATTCTTCACTAGCCTCGTCTTCGTCAGGGTTATATAAGTGATATTCTAAAAGCTGAGCGGTTTCCATTGAATGGATTGCGCCGAGTGCGCCGACCAGTTCAAACCAGTCCCATGTGCCTCCCATAAAGACCACTTCGTCAGTGTCAGCGCTATCAGTGATTGCATAGAAGCAGTCTATCTCACCGGAAACTAGGCGCTCTCTGAGCCGGTCCAGCTCTTCGATGGCGTCAGCATTCCGCATGTGAACAACAGGCATTAACGCTCTTCCTGAAGATGCCTGATCGGGTAGTTGTGCTGAGCCAGATCGATGACCCTGAGCTTCTTTTCCATCTTGCCCATTCGGCTCCATCTCGCTAGCTCGGCGTCTGCTAGCCCGCATCCCTTGCAGACAACATCGCCAAAAATTCGGGCGGTACACCAACCGTTGCATGGACTATCTTCCAGACTTGTGACTTCGCCATTCAAATTCATTGTGCCGACTCCGGCTATATCCTTTATTAACCATAGCGCGACATATAGGAAGTACAAGCACCAGCAATGCTAGGGTCGGTGGCTGCCATGCTGGGGTCGGTGGCCGGAGAGCCAGTGGCTGCGTGGGCTGGGCTGAGACTGCGGGAAAACATGCTGGGGGCGGCGCTTTGGTGCGGGGATTTTGTGGAAGTTTTTAGAGACCTCGTGAACCCTCTTGAGCTAGCCGACACAATTAGCCATTTTTTTGGCTATTTAAATTTATTTTCACCCTTACGATTCAACAACTTAGAGCCAACGATGAGCTGTTTTAGGCATATGCCACAAAGAAATATGCTGCAAAACTCCATGTCAACCCCCGCCAAACCGGCAGTTGGACACTATAGAAATAGGCTGAAACCCTTGCGGGGCGTGGGCTGCGGCGATTTGGGGGGAGGTCGTTTGATATAATGGGCGTGACAGCGAGGGTTGACCCCCACGCTGCCACTGAACACATCACACAATCTGGAGGAAAGCAGATATGTCTAACGACAGTCTAACAGTTAAGAAGATCCGTAAGAAGCCCCTGCACCGCATGGTCCGCTATTTACTTAACGAAGAACACTGGGCGTCCGTCATGGCCGACCACTACTTCAAGCGCACAATCAAGGACGGGCTGTCCTGCGATGGCAATCACTTTGAGCGCGAGGTGTCAGCGATGACCATCACGCTGGATGAATTTCTGGGGAGGGACTGGCTATGAAAAGAGCTAAGAGAACAAGCGCGTTAAGCTACGGGGACAACGTGACGCTTGCAGAAGCGAAAATGATTCGCAGCATGGCTGACCGCTGCTTAAAAGAGCTGTCGAAAAAAGAGCATGAGCTAATCTATGTAGGCGACACAGTGCGCTACCAGAGCATGAAGACCCGATGCTTAGTGGAGGTAAAGTATCGCGGGCAATGCAGCTACGGAGGGCAGGGGGGCATTACAATTGACCTTTGGTCTTTGCGGAGGAGAAAAACATTTATGAGCGAGTACGCATCAATCGCCAAGGACTCCACAATTGGTTCAATGGAGTGCGGAACGCTGGAGAATCGGTTGATGTGCGTAGTGGCGCATGAGGTTGCACATCATGTGCAGCAGCTGTACGGACCTCACACTCAGTGGCTCAAGGCGCATTACAAAAAACCGCATGGCACAGGATGGAGGGCGCTGTATCACATTCTAAGAAGCCGTATCGTGAACCCAGCGGCTGAAGTCGCAGGGTCACAGGCGGCATAAACCTAACGATCAGGGGCGGTGTCTCTCGCTGCCCCTACTTCTTCGCCTTTTTCTTGGCGGTCGCTGACAAATCTTTAAAATGAAAAAGCTTCACACTAGATTTGCTATGAGCTTTGCCTGAGTGCAGTTCGCCATTCGGCATCTTGTGATTGCCTCCAGTGTGCAAAGTGCCATCTCGCTTATAGTGCTTCACGCCTTTCATTTTTTCTTTTTCCGCTTGAGACTGTCATTAAACTCAACCGCGTTTCGCGGGGTCGGTCCGCTTCTCATGGTTTCTGTGCGCCGCTTCGCCGTTACTTTGGCAGGCGTAAGCTTTCGCTCGGCTGTTGACTTAGCAGGCGTAAGCTTTCGCTCGGCTGTTGACTTAGCAGGCGTAAGCTTTCGCTCGGCTGTTGACTTAGCAGGCGTAAGCTTTCGCTCGGCTGTTGACTTAGCAGGCGTAAGCTTTCGCTGGGCTGTTGACTTGGCAGGCTGTAGCCGGAGCTTGTTGTTAAAGTCCACAGCGTTGTTGTACTGTTTCTTTTCAGCTGTCGCGCCAGACGCCTTGCTTGTGGCGGTTTTTGTTTTGGGCGGTTGTCCCTTCGATTTCTGTGCGTTCAAAAACGCACCCAGCCCTTTTTTGCCGGTTTTTTTCTCCCACGCAACCAGCTCTTCTCGCGTAACAGCCGCTTTTGCTTTACCGTCTTTTCCGGTGTAGGTGCTTTTGCCCTGCCGTTTTGCTTCTGCAATTGTCTTAGCCATTACTCATTCCCCTAGTTGTGAAATTTATTTGGTTGCAGCCCTGTAGTTTTTGTTGAACTGGTCAAACAGTAGCTGCATCTTTTCTTCGATCTGTGTGATCAGCTCATAAGCCCTAACTGGATCAGTTTGATTCTTCTCTATGAGCTTCTTCTGTTTCCGCAATGCGCGTAGCTCTTTCTGCACCGACTTGTATTGTGTTTCCAGCTTAATCACTGGCGCGTTCTGCTTGGCGAACAACACTTTTTCTCGTCCAGAGATCTCTTTGTTCTCCAAAAAGATTTGCTGGGCATCCTTGATGTTTTCGTAATACTCCATCTGGTCGTTGTACCCATTCGGGTCACTATTAAAGTACCGGAATATAGGGTAGTTCCTCAGAGGGACATCGTCCGCTGTAACTTCGTTGTCAAGCTTTTGTGAGACATCCATGCTTCTGCTAATAAACCGGCCTAATCCCCCCGACAGATACTCCACGAAATACTTCATTGAGTCAGGAGAGATATCGACGCTGCCGGTCCGGTACAGTGATCCTCCAGAAACATCGTTCAGCGCCTGAGCTAGATCTGTGTAAATTTTCTCTGTGGACCGCTTGGACTTGGATGAGTCGGGCGTGGGCGTCATAAGAGGGTTGCCTTCTAAATAAAGGGGAGACCCAAAGTGATTCTTGTTGACCGCGAGCGCAAGGGCAGGCTCAAAAACATCAGGAGCCAGATCTACAGCTGCCCTGCTGACAAAGTCCATAGCGTCATCCGACTTGCCGATTGCTCCAACAAATCCGAGAGGAGGCGGAAGCATGTGGTGGGCGAATGCCGCCGTGGTTGTAGCCAACACATCTCCGAAATCAATAGACTCATTTGCGTACTCAGCACCTAAGCGGCCAAGAGTATGAAAGAACCCGTAGCCGTATGGCATGGGGATCTGCCAGAAACTCTTACCGTCCGACTTCACAATGTTCCAGCTCATGAGCTTGTCGTAATCAGACAGGTCATCGTAAACACTTTTCCCGTCATCGTCTTCTTCAGACGCCATCAGGTTATGCTCGGTCACTAGATAGCTGATTAGCGCCATTGAAGCAACCGCCACTTGGCCTTTGGTAAACCCGCCAGACGTTGTCCGGCCTGACAGAGCTTGAGCGATGTTGGCTGTACCCTGCACGGCAGCGTTGAAAAACAGATACATCAAGTTGACGCCAGATGACAGCTCGCCCTTTCGAGTAAAGTTTACAGTCAGGTTTTTCGCCAGACTAGCCGCCTTTTCCAGAGTCACATCATTTCTGCGAGCCGCAACGAATGTGGCAAACCGGATCACGTTTTCCGAAGAAGCATTAAGGTCTTCAACGAGCTTTCCAAGAGACCGGATTCGGCTCTTAATAGATCCATCCGAAATCATGGCCCCTAAGCGCCTCTTCTGCTCGTCAATATCTCTAGTCAGGGTCAGCCCTGTTGCCGCACCCGCTGACTGATACTCTTCATAGAAAGCATCAAGCTCAGCGTTGCCGCTTGATTTTCCGCGAGTGTTTTGATAGTACGCTTTGCCGGTAGGCAAATAGTTAGCCAAAATGTCGGCAGTCATGTTTTCGCCCAAGACTCTGCCGCCTTCTTTACTTTCTTCCGCAAGGTTATACATGATGCCGGTTTGAAGATCTCGCAGCGGGTTAATCACCATCCAGCTTGGGTTGTAGTTGATCAGCATGTTGCGGCGGAAGTTTTGAAACTTCTGCAAAAAGCCAACGCCCTTGTCTAGCAGTCCCGCCAGATTATCAAACGAATCAGCGCCCACATTGTGCATAGCTCGGTTTAATCCGGCATCTTTAATT
>Ga0209192_10001228_pt1 | contig 21220 bp, 24 predicted proteins | sample ArcticOcean_MG_C_11_FD_187433 | JGI IMG/M metagenome (GOLD analysis project Ga0209192, IMG submission 187433) | Marine microbial communities from western Arctic Ocean - ArcticOcean_MG_CB2_154 (SPAdes) (version 2) | ecosystem: Environmental > Aquatic > Marine > Oceanic | place: Arctic Ocean... | reverse complement strand
TAATGACTCTAGTCGTGCAACAATGATTAAAAAAGCTCGAGAAAAAGCAAGAAAAGCTAATCGAGTAAAAGAGGTGGGAAATTTGACAGAAATTGAAATTAATGATGATGATTTAGTTGATGAGAATATCAAGTATGAAATAAATGCTACATATTGGGTCAAGCTTCCAAAGCCCACATTTGGAGCTCATTTTATTAAGTTAAATTCTGATATAGAGGCAATTAATGGAGTTCAAATCATTGCAGTTATTAAAGGATCACCTGCAGCAATTGCTGGCATATTAAGAAATGATAGTATTACTTCAATCGCCAAACAACCTGTTAATAGCCCAGATGATTTAATAAGTGCAATTAGAAAGAATAAAGGTAAATTAATTGAGGTCGGTTATTTAAGAGGTGGAATTCAATCCAAGGTTAACGTTAAACTTTAGCCATAATAATATCTTTGATTAGCTTAAAGAGTTGCCTTGAATGTTTGGGGGGCTTGTTGTCTTTTTTTTCTTTTTGAGCATTTGAGACTGTTTGCCTTAGTGATTGCCTATCAATTTTAGGATACTCATCGATAAATTCAGTAATTGAATCATTATTGCTTAATAGTTTATCTCTCCAGCCCTCAATAATATGGTTTCTTTGTATTTCCTTTTGCGAGCCCACCTCTAATTGTTTCATAACTAAAAAAGCCTCAGTTAAGTCAATTTCTCTTAGTAGCTTTCCTAAATATTGAACTTGTCTCTTTTTAGCAGAGTTTGATTTTAAATTTTTAAGACCTATAGTGGCTTCGTAAACGCTTAAAGGAAACTTAAATGCTTGGATATTATTAATAGTTAATTCAGAAATTCTTTTCCCAAATTTTTGAATATTTTTCGAGTCTTTTTTTAATTCAGTTTTACTTACAACACTATCTTTATCTAAATCTACCATGACTTAATACCTAATTCTTTCTATGTTTCTGTATGATATCAGTTTTAAAGAAAGTATTTTTTTATGGGCGTAAAACTTCTTAACTTTTCTGAAGATGATTTGTATCTAATTTCAAATAAGATTTTAGATATAGCAAAAAAAAATGGTGCCACTGCTTCCGAGGTTGAAATCAGTGTAAGCTCAGGAAAAACAATTTCAACGCGTATGGGGACTTTAGAGACTATTGAGTTAAATAATGGTAAAAGTTTGAGTGCTACTGTTTTTTTTAATCAGCATCAAGGTATTGCATCCACTTCAGACTTTAGCAATGATGCCCTTGAGTCTTGTGTTAAAGCAGCTTGTCAGATAGCAAAATATACGGCAGAAGATAAAGCATTTGGCTTAGCAGATCCTGCGCTTTATTCGAAAGATGTTAAAGAATTGAATATATATAATTCATATTTTGACTCCCAAGAATTAATGATTCAGAAAGCCCTTGAATGCGAAGATTCCGCTTTAAGTTTTGATAATCGGATAACTAATTCAGAAGGAGCACAACTAAGCACCTCTGAAAATCTATTTGTTTATTTAAATTCTGCAGGCTTTATTGGGGGTTACCCATCATCCCGATCGTCACTTAGTTGTTCTGTCGTCGCCAAAAGCAATTTAGGGATGCAGAGAGATTATAGCTACAGTTCCGTGAGGTCTTATAATGACTTATTATCAGCTAAGATAATCGGAAAAGATGCGGCTGAAAGAGCACTTAAACGTTTAAATGTAAAGCCGATTAAGACTGGAAAATACCCTATAATATTTGAAGCTTCAATTGCAACATCAATTATTTCCTCAATGGTAGCTGCTATTTCTGGTGGAAATTTATATCGCGAGACATCTTTTTTACTAAACTCATTAAATACTAAAATAGCTTCCGATGCCTTATCTATTATCGAAAATCCATTTTTAAATAAAGGCCATTCAAGCACATACTTTGATGGGGAAGGGGTGGGTTTGAAAGAAAGGTCTTTATTAGACAAAGGTTTTTTAAATGGTTATTTTCTATCTTCTTATAGTGCACGAAAATTAGAAATGCAAACTACTGGAAATTCTGGTGGCGCGCACAACCTTATTGTAAGATCATCAAAAAACTCTCTTTCAGAGTTAATTCAGGGAATTGATAAAGGTCTTTTGATTACAGAACTTTTAGGACATGGGTTGAATATGGTGACTGGAGATTATTCAAGAGGAGCTGCAGGTTTTTGGATTGAGTCAGGAAAAATTCAACATGCGGTAGAAGAAATCACCATTGCTAGCAATCTTAAAGATATGTTGTTGAATATTAAAGCTATAGGAAATGATACTTATCAAAATAGCTCTAAATATACCGGATCGATTATGATTGAGCCTATGACGGTGGCAGCTAATTCTTAAGGAATTGAATTATTCAGCTTGGGAAATTTTTTGTGCTTTACAGTTCTCTGTAGTTAATTTGTTAGTACAGTTCTCTGTAGTTGATTCTTCTGTATATTCCTCGAAATTATAATCATAATCTGCAGTATCTGTGTAGTCAATATCACCTGATGGTTTATCATTCACAAGAGCTTCTCGGTATTGAAAGTATGCATCTCTTTGGAATGCATATGCATCTAATGATGCTTCACTCATAATTTCCGTTGCATTTAGGAGCTCGGTGCGAGCATCAACAAATTGTAAAATACGTACTTGATTTCTTCCTCTTACGTTGTTTATATAACTAATAGGATCAAATGCTAGTGTATCTGTTACGAATCCGACAGCATCTCTTGTAGAGGACGGACCTATAAATGGAAGAACTAGATATGCTCCTTGCCCTACACCCCAGTATCCTAGTGTTTGGCCAAAGTCTTCTTTTCTTCTCTCACCACCATTCATTGAATGCACATCAACAAAGCCTAAAAGTCCAATAGTACTATTAACCAATACTCTTCCAGTATCGTTTGCGGCATACTCAATTTTACCTTGAAGTAATTCGTTTATTACCGTTACAACATCTCTAATATTATTAAAGAAGTTATTGACACCCTTAATAACAAATTCTGGAGCAATATTTTTATAACCTTTTGAAATTGGCTTAATAACTGTACCATCAGCGACATCATTAAACTTATAGATTGCTCGATTAAAACTCTCTAATGGGTCTTTGTTTGCATGTGTTGCACAGCCTGATACTTGAAAAATAAGCAGGATTATAATTAATAATTTGGATACTCTCATATACCTTGATTATCCATTGTTGTTGTATTTAAGTCTATTTAATTAACGTGTAATAGCGTAAATTCAAGAAAGATTGTTGTAAAAAAACAACATTATCCAGCATTCTTAAATAAAGCTATAATTTTCGGCTTTTGATCTACGTGGGACACTATTGGGAAAGGATAATCCAAGCCCAGTTTAACTGGAAAATCATTTGCAGATTTATTAAAAAAAACAGATGGTTGGTGAATTTCTTTATTGTTTAGAAGCTCTAATTCAGGAACGTATTTTTTAATAAATTTACCCTCTGGGTCAAATTTTTCTGATTGAAGAAGTGGGTTAAAAATTCTAAAATAAGGTTGTGCATCACAACCTGTAGATGCTGCCCACTGCCACCCTCCATTGTTTGCAGATAAGTCGAAATCAATTAGATGTTCTGAAAAATATTTTTCACCCCAGCGCCAGTCTATTAATAAATCTTTTACTAAAAAACTAGCAATAATCATTCTGAGTCGATTGTGCATAAACCCAGTTAAATTTAATTGGCGCATACCTGCATCGATAATTGGGAACCCTGTTTTCCCATTCCTCCATGCGGAAAATTTTTTTTCATCATTTTCAAATTTGAGATTATTATATTTAAGTTTGAAAGTTTTACCATCTTCGATATGTGGGAAATTTGATAGTATTTGGAAATAAAAATCTCTCCAGATTAATTCATTTAGCCACGTAGAAGAGCCTTCAGAATTATGTTCGAGTGCCATTTTGGCAAGGTGTCTTATGGAGACTGTACCAAACCTATTGTGGACTGAGAGATATGAAACACCTTTTACTCCAGGAAAATTTCTATTGTAACTGTAATTTTTTATTCTTATTTTAAAATCTTCAATTAAGGCAATTCCTCCTTGCGTACCTAAAGGAAGATTCATTGATGAAATATTTGATACTTCAAAACCAATTTCTTTTAATGACTGTAGAGGTCTAGTCTTAAATTTAGCTAAATTAATATTATAAGGCTCACAATCAAATTGAGTGATGCCTTCATTAAATATCTTCTTAAGATGATTGTTTTTATAAGGAGTAAAAACAGTATAAGGACTATTGCTTTGAGTTAAGATTTCTTTTTCTTCAAATATCACTTGGTCTTTATATTTGTAAGTCTCAATATTATATTTTAGCAATTCGTCAGAAATTTTTTTATCTCTATCTATTGCATATCTTTCGTAATCTTTATTTAAAAATAATGCACTACATTCGTATTTCAGGATCAAGGAGGGAATTAAGATCACAGGGTCACCAACTTCTACAATAAGGTCTGAGCCTAGGCTGTTGAGATCTGCTTTTATTTCTTTAAGGGCATGCCATATAAAATCAATTCTCCGGTCATTTTTGCTGCTTAATTTTTCTAATATTTTAATATCAAAAATAAAGCAACAATATACTGCTTTAGAATTTTTTAGGGCCTGGAAAAGAGCATTATGATCATATAACCTAAGATCTCTTCTTAACCAAACAAGACTATTATTGATATTATTATTCACGATGATATGGATGATTATTTAATATTGTTGATGCTCTGTAAAGCTGCTCTACTAGTATAATTTTTACTAGATTATGCGGGAGTGTCAGCTTTGATAGGCTCCAAACCCAATTTGAATTCCCTATAATTTTTTTATCTAACCCATCCGCCCCACCAATTATAAAGGTTACTTTGGGAAAGTTTTGCATCCATTTCGATAGCTTTTCTGAGAGATCGATTGAGGAGCAAGAAGATCCATTTTCATCAAGGGATATAATAAAATCAGTACCAACAAATTTAAGGATTTTTTGAGCTTCTTTCAATTTTTTTTGATCGACAGATTTAAAATATTTTTCTGATTTTATTTCTAATAATTCAATTTTAAAATGATCATCAAATCTTGAAGTATATTTAAGCAAAATATCTTGAGTTGATTTTTGCGGACTGTTTCCTATAGAAATAATTTTTATTTTCAAACTCAAAAACCACTTTTTAATTATCAGACACCCAAAGCTCTTCTAAATTATAATGTGCTCTTATTGTGGGAGTCATTATGTGAATAATGATATCACCCAAATCAACTAAAACCCATTCGCTTCCTGAACCACCTTCCATGCCAATTAAAGGGATATTTATTTTTTGCATTTTATCTCTTACATTATCAGCAAGAGCTTTGGCTTGTCTTGAAGAGGATGCACTTGCGATTATTATATAATCTGCGATAGACTTTTGCTTTCTAATGTCGATAGAAATTATATCAAATGCCTTAATATCTTCTAGGGCGCTTAATACATTTTTTTTAATATTGGAAATTGAGGCCAAGTGTTCTTAGCTTATGCTGCTTGCATTGCGATTGAGTTTTTAGTTACAGTAATCTTATTTTGATCGTCTACATAGACTAAAAGTGGTTGATAATTCTCAAGTTCTATTTCATTATAATTAGAAAATGTAGCAATAATTAACTTATCTCCCGGATCTGCTTTATGAGCTGCTGCACCGTTAATGGATATAATCCCTGAATTTTTTTCTGCTTGAATAGCATATGTTGTAAATCGTTGCCCATTGGTTATATTGTAAATTGCTATTTGTTCATATTCTTTTATGTTTGAAGCTTCTAAGAGAGAGACATCAATTGCGCACGAACCTTCGTATTCGAGTTCTGAGTGAGTTACTGAAACTCGGTGAAGTTTGGATTTGAGCATTATTCTTTGCATGTTCTTTAAAGTTTAGTTTTAATCGTCACATTATAGTCAGATAGTTGAGGGGATGCAAAATTCTATATTATCGATTAACCTGACATTGCCAAAAAATCCAGCACCTAACACTACCAATCTTGAATCATTAATGCTTGGTTTTTTTAGATCGGCCTGCCTTCTTATTTCGAAATAATCTATTTTCCAGCCCTCTTTAGTTAATTCTTTTTTAGCCACAAGTTCGGCATCATGAATTTTTACTCCATTTAATACAGATTCAGCACATATTTTAAGTTTTTTATATAACCCCACTGCATTATTAATATCTTTATCAATAAGAAGGTTATTTCTAGAGCTTAGTGCAAGATTGCTAATATTTCTAATGGTTGGAGCTTCTATAATTTTTATTGGTAATTTAGAGTCAAAAACAAACTTTTTGATTAAGTATAATTGTTGATAATCTTTTTTCCCAAAGATAGCATACGATGGGTTTGTTAAATTAAACAGTCTGTCAAGAACTGTAATCACACCCTTAAAATGACCTGTTCTAGTTTTTCCGCATAATTCATTAGAAATAATTGGCATTTTGTAAGAAAGGTCTATTTTTGCTGGGAAGATATCTTTTGTTGAAGGCGTAAATAGAACAGTTACCCCACTATCTTTTAATAGATTTATATCTTGTTTTAGTGTTCTTGGATAATTTTCCAGATCATGTTTCGAATTAAATTGAATGGGATTAATAAAGATACTTAAGATAATATTTTTAGATAATTTTTTTGCTTCCTTTATTAAAGATAAATGCCCCTTATGTAAATTACCCATAGTTGGAATCAGAGAAATATTCTCTAGTTTATTTAAATTCTCTTTTAGCACTAATGGGGATCGAATTATTTTCATCAATTCTTGCGCGTATGAATTTTTTTAATAAATTTTTCTATTTTACCAAGTATAGATTGGGACTCTGTTTTATTAGTTTCTTTTTTATCATTAGAAAAAGATGCTGACGTAATTCCGAGTAAGTCATATAGAATTTCAACTTCTCCATTGCAGAAAGCGGAAGATCTAAAGCTTATAGTTGGAATTGATAGTTGATTGGTAATAGCTTTATCATCTAATTCTGAAGTCATTGACATCACAAGCATTCTTATGCCTGCTTCTTCAAGATTTTTAGCTTGAGTAAGTAAATCTTCATTTATTAACTTTTTAATTTTATTAACTTGAGGCATAGAGCCTATGTGCCCACATACTAAAATTTTATTAGCACTTAAATGTGCAACAACCTCAAGAATATTATTTTCACCTTCAATCTTAACCATATCTGCACCAGCATTAATAAGCAATTTTGCATTCTTTAACGCAATATTTTTACTGGGAAATGAATTAATTGGCATATCGCTAATTATCGGCATTAGCGGCGCTCCCTTTCTAACAGACTCTGTATGATAAAGTACTTCACTCATTGTTACTTCAAGTGTTGATGATTGGCCTTTTATTAGTATTCCTAAAGAATCTCCAACTAAGAGAGCATCACAATTAGTTTTAGATAAGTAAGATGCAAAAGAAGCGTCATAACAAGTAATGATGGCAATATTTTTCTTACTAAATAATTTTTTTAAATCATGCATAATTACATTAGTATTGGGTTAAAAAATTCTCTAGTACTATTAATTTGATTAATTCGCTCTATCAGGACGTTTAACGCTGATTTATCTTCTAATAAATCGATATTCTCATTATTAATAATTAAAACCCTGGATTGATGATCGTTATGAAAATAGTTACTGTAAGACTCTGCAATTTTTTCTAAATATTCAGTAGAAATTTTTTGTTCGTATGGTATTTTTCTCTTTTCTACGCGCTTCCTTAAAAGATCAACAGGTGTTTGAAGATATATAACTAAGTCCGGGGTAGGAGTTTTAGGATGAAGGTAATTATAAATTTGTGTGTAAAGTTTAAGTTCCTCATTATCTAAATTGAGATTAGCAAATATTGGATCTTTTTGAAGAAAAAAATCAGCAATTATTCCATTTTTAAAAAAATCTTGTTGGTTAAGCTCATTAATTTGCTCAGCTCTTTGGAAAAGGAAAAAAAGTTGAGTTGAAAGTGCATAATGCTTCATGTCTTCATAAAACTTTGGTAGAAAAGGATTTCTATCTGCTTTTTCCGAAAACATATTAGCTCCAAATTTATTAGATAAAAGTTTAGCTAAAGTTGATTTTCCCGACCCTATTGGTCCTTCAACGACTATGTACGGGTATTTGTTAAAAATATTCAAACTATTCGATCCTAATAATATTTTCTGGAACTAGTTTATTTATTATATCTATTATTGCACCATGGTTTGGAATCACAATAGCTTCATCAATATCTTTTAATGGCAGTAATACGAAAAGTCTTTCATGCATTCTTGGATGAGGAATAGTTAATTTTTTTTCATTTAAAATTAGATTATCAAACAAGAGAATATCCAAATCTAAAGTCCTGGGACCATTTTTATTAACTCTAATTCTCCCTGCGGTATTTTCAATTTTTAAAAGTTTATTAAGCAGCTCATAAGGGCTAAGATTCGAATCAATCTTTACAACTGCATTGATAAAGTTAGGTTGATTTAAGATTCCTACTGGTGGTGTTTCATATAAACTTGATTCGCTTAAAATTCTAACACCCCCTATATTTTTAATAGATAAGATCCCATTTTTAACCATTTCTTTTGGGTTTCCAAGATTGCTTCCTAAAGCAATAAAGATATTACTCATTATTCAAATTTTTTTTATTAGAAATAAGCAAATCTTGGTTTTCTTTATTTGATTCAATAAATTTAGTCCACCACAAGCCTTCAGATTTTGAAATTTCTAAAGATTGACATCTAAGTAATAAAAAATCATATGAAGCTCTAAACCTTGGATGACTTAAAAGCCTGTATATTTTTTTTGATGATGTGCTGTTAAATCTCGGTTGAAGTCTCCAAATCTCACTCATTGTTATGGAAAATCTTTTTTGTACTGGAAAAATTCTTGCTTGCTTCTGAAGGACATCATCAATTGCTTTATTAAGAGCTAGAGATGGGTGGGGGAAATTTTTTTTATATTTCTTACTTAATTCATGAACATCTTTCCATAAGAAAACTGCCAACAAAAATCCTGGGTTTATAGATTGATCATTTTTAATTCTTAAATCTGTGTTTTTAAGCCCCTGTAGTAAAAAGGTATTAAAAATTTTATTATTATTTTCTAAAGATGGAAAATAAATATTACTTAAATTATATTTCTTAAAAAGAACCATACTTTCTTGAGCATGACCTGTTAAAAAAAACTTCATAATTTCATCAAACAAGCGAGAGTAAGGAACAGACTCAAGAAGACTTATAGAATTTTTAATTTCACTTAGAGTTTCACTATGGATTTCCATTTTTAATTTTGCTGCGAAACGAATAGCCCTCAACATTCGAATTGGGTCTTCTTTGTATCGTAACTTGGGTTTACCAATAAGACGTAATTGATTATCTTGAATATCTCTCAATCCACCGTAGAAATCAATTATATTTTTATCTTCAACATCGTAGTAAAGCCCATTAATAGTGAAATCTCTTCTTTCGGCATCTTCCTCAATAGACCCATACTCATTATCTTTTATAACTCCATTCGACATTTGTATTTTTTCGCGTGGTTTTGCTCTAAATGTCGAGACTTCGATAATTTCACGACCATAAATTACGTGAACAAGTTTAAATCTTCTCCCAATAATTCTTGATTTTTTAAAAATTGATTTTACTTGTTCTGGAGTTGCATTAGTTGCAACATCAAAGTCTTTAGGCTTATAACCCATTAAAATATCACGCACTGCTCCACCTACTATGAAAGCTTTATAGTTATTTTTTTTAAGTATTTTGAGCGTGTTTAAAGCTGAATCACTTATTAGTTCATGATTAATTTTGTTCGATTTGAAAAATGAATGAAATTTTTCTTGAAAGACCTGCAGAAGATTGCTATTCATGAATTATGATTATTTGCTATCTTTTTTCCAAAACACATCATTAAAATTATTAATTTTGTTTAAAAATCTAGCTAATACGAAGAGCATATCAGATAGTCGATTAATATATTTAAGAGAGGCCCCATTTACTTTATCAGTTTGAGCTAAGTTAAATAAATTTCTTTCCACCCTTCTACAAACTGTTCTTGCTAGGTGACAATAGGAAGAAGCCTTGGAGCCACCAGGCAAAATAAATTCCTTTAATGAGTCTAACTCATCATTCATAGTATCAAGTTTATTTTCAAGGAAATCAATTTTTTTATCATCTATTTTTAGATGATTTGGTATGGATAATTCTCCACCAATATCAAATAAATCATGTTGTACTTTCTCAAGAATAATTTTCTTATCCTCCGGTAATTTTTCTGTGAGAAGAATTCCAATAATTGAGTTTAATTCATCAATATTGCCTAAAGATTCAATACGAGCATGAAATTTATCTACTCGAGAACCATCAGCAAGACCAGTTTTCCCTTGGTCGCCAGTGCGTGTATATATTTTTGTTAGCCTATTTGCCATAATTTTCCATTTTAATATTCTACATTAACCTACTTTATTTATTATTTTTATCTCTATAATTAGCAATATAATGAAAAATACACAACCAATTGGAATTTTTGACTCTGGAGTAGGTGGGATATCTGTTATGTCGCAGATTCAAAGCTTGCTTCCTAATGAAAGTTTGGTTTATGTTGCCGACTCTTTATTTGCGCCTTATGGATTAAAAAGTAAAGATGTGATTTTAGAAAGATCTAAAACTGCTATTGATTACTTAATTAAAAAGCAATCAGCAAAATTAATTGTAGTTGCTTGCAATACAGCCACTGCTGCTGCTATTAAAGAACTTCGTCATATATATCAAATTCCAATTATTGGTATGGAGCCTGCAATAAAGCCTGCAACTAAAGCTACTATTTGTAAGAAAGTTGGTATCTTAGCAACGAATGGCACATTGGAAAGTGCAAAATTTTCTGCATTACTAGAAACTTATTCAGGAGAAATTGATTTTCATACGCAACCTTGCCCAGGATTGGTTGAGCTTATAGAGCAAGGAAAAATTAATGATTTATCTATAAATATTTTAATTCAAAAGTATTTAGATCCGCTGATAGAGAAAAAAGTTGACACTATTGTTTTAGGATGTACACATTATATTTTTATTCGAGAGCTAATTAAAAACCAAATGGGAGCTAATGTAAGAATAATTGATACAGGTTTAGCTGTTGCTAAACAGGTAAAAAGTGAATTAGAGAAGTTTTCATTAAAAAACACAACTAATGAAAAATATTATTCAATTTTCACTAATAGTCAAAACGTGAAAATGGAAGGCATCATTAAATCTATGATTGCAAATTTAGATTTTAATTATAGCTACCATGCTAATTGGAATTAATTTTTTATATCTTGATTGCTTTTAATCAACATAACTTAACCAATGCTCGTAATCTGGATTTTCTCCTTTAACCGTATCGAAATAGATTGTTTGTATTTTTGCAGTTAAGTGGCCTTTTGTACCTTTTCCAATAAGCCTTCCATCAAGCTCTTTGATGGGAGTAACTTCCGCGGCAGTCCCGGTAAAAAAGGCTTCATCAGCAGTGTATACCTCATCACGCGTAATACTTTTTTCACTTACTTTAACATCTAACCCTTTGGCTATTGTCATGACTGTATCTCTTGTAATACCTTCTAAAGCACTAGTTAAGGTGGGCGTTATTAACTCACCATTTTTTACTATAAAAATATTTTCCCCAGTTCCTTCAGCAATAAAGCCTTGGACGTCTAATAATAATGCCTCATCGTAACCATCATTAGTTGCTTCTTGATGCGCTAATATAGAATTCATATAATTCCCATTAGCCTTGGCTTTTGTCATTGTGCTATTTACATGATGCCTAGATAAAGAAGATGTTTTAACCTTAATTCCAGAATCAAGAGCTTCTTGACCCATATAAGCCCCCCAACTCCATGCGGCAACTATTACATTGGTAGATAATTCTTTTGCCGAAATACCCATTGCTTCGGCGCCATAAAATGCCATAGGCCTGATGTAGCCAGACTTTAAATTATTTTTATTAATTGAATCTTTATGAGCCTGATTTATTTGAGCGGGAGTAAAAGGTATTTTCATCCCTACTATATGTGCAGAATTAAATAATCTTTTTGTATGATCCGCTAATCTAAAGATGGCAGGACCTTTTTTTGTTTCGTAAGCTCTTACGCCTTCAAAAACACCTAAACCATAGTGAAGGGTATGGGTAAGTACGTGCGTTTTTGCTTCACGCCAAGGCACAAATTTATCATTAAACCAGATAAACCCATCACGATCTTCCATTGTCTGTGGTATTGCCATAATGCCCCTTTAAACTTTAAATAAATTTCTTTGTCATATTTCAGGATATCCTGAAAGACTCTTACTTAGCATGATAAAATGAATTTCAACTTTTAAGAAACTATATATGAATAAATTTTTTGTTATTTTACTACTAATATCAACTTTATTGTCTTGTTCGGACAATAATTTGATTTTTAATGGATCGAATTTAACAGAAGCTAAATTAGATTCTAATTTTGAACTAACTTCTCACAAGGGCGAAAAAAAAACTACAAAAGACTTTAAAGGCAAAGTTGTTGCAATTTTTTTTGGGTTTGCTAGTTGTCCTGACATTTGTCCTACAACGATGGTTGAGCTTAAAAATATTAAATCTCAGCTAGGGAAAAATTCAAATCAATTGGAAGTTCTATTTATTTCACTTGATCCTGAGAGAGATACACAAAAACTATTAGGCGCATTTATACCTTCGTTTGATCCTTCATTTATTGGTCTTACTGGCACTATAGAAAATATTAAAAAAATTACTCAGCAGTTTAAAGTCTATAGGAAAAAAGTTAAACAAGGAGACTCTTATACGATTGATCATTCATCCGGTATATATTTACTGGATAAAAATGGGAAGATTAGGGTGCGCCACCCGTATGGATCAAAGATTAAATTAATTGTTGAGGATATTAAAAAGCTAATTTAGTCTATTCTGTATAGCCTAAATCCATTTTCTTTTAAGTACTGCTCTGCTTTCTTATAATTTGGAAATAATAATTGGACTTGCTGCCAAAAATTACTTGAATGATTCATAAATTTTAAGTGAGACAATTCATGACAGATTACATAATCAATTACATATTGTGGGGCTTGAATCAATCGCCAATTTAACCTTATCTCTTTTCTGGAATTGCAAGTTCCCCATCTAGTTTTTGCATTTGATATTAATGTTGCTTGCACTTTTAAATTATTTTTATTGCAAAAATATTTTACCCTATGGGAGAAATACTTAAGAGCATATTTTTTGATCCATATAATGAAAAATTTTTTTAATTTAAGTTGATCTGATAGATTCTTAAAACTTACAGAACATCGATTGCCTTCAATAAGTATGTTGTTAACTCCTGCTCTTAATGTAATTATTATTTCATTATTAAAAATTTTAAATGTTTCACCATTGCGAATATCAAAAGGTACTTCATTGTGAATAGTTAGTAATAATTTTTTCTGAATCCATTTAGATTTTTTTTGAAGTAATTGATTAATCTTATAGTTTGTCATTAAGATTGGCGCATTAACAATAAGTCCTTTTGGTGTAATCCTTAAACTTATAGTACGCCTATATTTTTTTATCAATTCATAATTAATACATGAACCATCTTGAAGCTTAAGTTGCTTGGTGCCAGATAGATTAAACATTTATTTTTAACATCTCTGATTCTATCCAGTCTTTAGCAGCTTTGTTTGCCTCTCCTGGAGAGATCGTAGATGTATCAATAGCCAAACCTATCGATACAGTAATTTCACCTGGCTGTTTGATGAATGAATTTTTAGGCCAAAAAGAGCCAGCATTATGAGCTACAGGGATAATATTTATTTTAGCTTTTTTCGCTAGCCAAGCGCCACCAATATAATATTTACCAATTTCTTTCGGTTTTATTCTAGTGCCTTCTGGAAAGATAATAATACAAAATCCTTTATTTATTCTATCAATACCCTGTTTCAACATTTGCCATAAAGCCTTTTTTCCCGATTTTCTATTTATTGCGATAGGAGATGTCATAGCCAATCCCCAACCAAAAAAAGGAACCCACAATAGTTCTCTTTTAAGAACCCAGACTTGGGGGGGGAAAATTTTCTGAAAAGCAAGAGTTTCCCAAGCTGACTGATGTTTGGATAAAACCATAAATGGCTTTTTAGGTATATTCTCGAGCCCATTCACTTTAAAGTTTATATTACAAGAAATCTTCAGCCATAATAATATTGCCTTAGCCCATAAAGAAATAAATTTATAGCGAGTAATTGGCGATAAAGGAAAGGTTAAAATTGAAAGAATTGTAAAGGGAATTGTAAAAGTCCACATACCTATCTGAAAAATGAAAGATCTTAATACAATCATTTATTTCTTTAAGATCTTATCAACTGCTTGTGAAAGATCATTAAAAATCCATGTATTTTTTGGATAAGCTTTGTTTGCAAAGGTTTCTTCTCCTTTACCAGTTTTAACTAAGATTGGTTGAGCACCAACAGATTGATAAGCCTCTAAATCTCTTTTTGCATCTCCAATTGCAGGAATATTTTTTAAGTTGACACCAAAACGAGTACTTATTTCTTCAAGCATTCCGGTTTTGGGTTTTCGACATTTACAGTTTGCATCTTCAGTATGTGGACAATAAAAAATAGCATCAATATGCCCACCAACTTGCGCTAATAAATCCAACATTTTTTTATTAATTGCATTCATTGTTTCGATATCAAATAAACCTCTTCCTATGCCTGATTGATTGGTTGCAATAATAACGCTAAATCCATGTTGATTTAATCGTGCAATTGATTCTAGGCAATCTGGAATAGGAATCCATTCATTAGGGTTCTTAATGAAATCTGCACTGTCTTGATTGATTACTCCATCTCTATCTAAGATAACAAGCTTCATTTTTTTAATTAGCCAATTTTGAAATATCAGCCACGCTGTTTAAAGAAATATGTAGGTGCTTTAATAAATTATGTCTATTCATTTTTATCTTTTCGTCTTTAGAGTTAACCATAACATTCTCAAAAAATTGATCAATAGGGTCTTTTAAATCAACTAAAGAATTTAGGGCTCCAACGAAGTTTTTTTCACCTAAGCCTTTTATGATTATAAGATTAAGTTTAGTTATGGTTTCGAAAAGTTGGATTTCCTCAACCTCCTTTAAAAGTGATTCATCAACCTTTCCAATTGTCCCAGTATATTTTTTAAGTATATTTGAAACTCGTTTGTTTGCTGAAGCAAGCTCTTTAGATTGCTTCAAACAACTAAATTCTTTAATAGCATCTAATTTTCTAGTAACATCATTTAGATGATGGGGCCTTGAAGAAATGACAGCATCAACTTCATTGGAGGTAAAATTTTTATCTTTAAGATAGTTCGATAGTCTTTCATAAATAAAAGTTTTTAAACTATTCTCTAAATCTTTTTTATCTTTTGGGGTATGTTTATCAATTAATTTTGAAAAATTAAGTGGAATATTTTTCTCTATTAGTATGCGTATAACTCCAATAGCATTCCTTCTTAAACTAAATGGGTCTTTATCTCCAGTTGGTTGCTCATTGATTGAAAATAACCCGATCAAGGTTTCAAATTTATCTGCTAAAGCAGCATAGTCACCAAATGAATTTCTTGGTAAGGTGTCCCCTGAAAATTTTGGTTTGTAATGATCTTCAATTGCTGATGCTATATGCTTAAATTGAACATCTTCTTGAGCATATATTGCTCCCATAACCCCCTGAAGCTCTGGAAATTCACCAACCATAAGACTTAAAAGGTCTGCCTTGGAGATTAAAGCAAATTCTTGATAATTAATATTATCTTTAAATTTAAGCTCCGCTGCAATATATTTTAATATGACTCCAACTCTGCCAGCTCTTTCCGCTTGAGTACCTAATTTATTATGATAAACAATTGAACTAAGTTTATTTGATAGTAACTTAAGTGATTGTTTTTTATCTTGTTCAAAAAAGAATTCAGCATCAGCAAGTCTAGGCCTAATAACTTTTTCATTGCCCTGTATTATGCTTGCTGGATCTTTTGGTGTTAGGTTTGAGACTATTATGAAGTGATTTGTAAGCTGATTACTTTTATCAAATAATGGAAAATACTTTTGATTAACTTTCATAGTTAAAATAAGGCATTCCTGGGGAATCTTTAGAAATCTTTTCTCAAAAGACCCAATTAATATATTTGGCATTTCAACTAAAGCAGTAACTTCATTCAATAAAGCCTCATCGTCAATAATATGAAGTTCTTTTTTAAATGATTTAGCAGCTAAAATAATATCTGTATATATTTTTTCTTTTCTTTGATTAAAATTTGCGATAACTCCACCTGTTTCTAATAATATTTTTTCATAGTTATCCGCATGATCAATATTTAATAACTTATCTTTAGATTCAAAGCGATGCCCAAAAGATTTATTATTGGCTTCGAAGCCAAGTGAAGATACTTTTAGTATTTTAGCTCCATGAAGTACGAGTAAGTTTTTAATAGGCCTTACAAAATTGACAGAAGTCCACCCATCTTCTAATTGATAAGACATCATTTTTTTAATAGGTAGTTGATTAATACAATTATTGATTATGTTGGGTAAAATATCTTCAAGATTTATGCCAGCAATATTTTTTTCAATATATAAAATTGTCTGCCCTTTATCATCTTCTTTTATTATTCTTGATACAGCTTCATTGTTTTCATTAAGAGATTGCAGTTTTTTTGATAAGGCTTGTGTAGCCTGACCTTTTTCATCAAAACCAATTTTTTCCGGCATAAGTTTGATTAATTTTTTTTTATTTTCACTTCTATCTGCAACATTTAATATTTTGACACCAAGTCTTCTTGGCGTTGAAAAAACTCTTATATTAGAATCTTTAATGAGGATTTGTTCATGTAATCCTTGTGTAATTAACTGACTAAATTTTTCTCCTAGCTCTTTAAGTGAATTAGGTGGTAATTCTTCAGTTATAAATTCAATAAGTAGTGTATCTAATTTCAACTTTTATCTCTTTTGGCATTTAAGGAGAAAATAACTTCTTCCGCATGCTTTGAGTCTGCAAGAGGAAAGCCTAATTTTTCTCTACTTTCTAAATAAGAATTAGCTACTAAGCGTGAAATAACTCGAATTCGACCAATATAATCAGCCCTCTCAGTCACGCTGATAACCCCTCTAGCATCTAGCAAGTTAAATGTATGAGCTGATTTTAAAACTTGTTCGTAAGCAGGTAGGGCTAGATTATTTTCAACTAAATAGACTGCCTGTCTCTCATGCGATGAAAAAGCAGTTAGTAGAAACTCTGAGTCACTATGCTCAAAGTTGTAGGCACTTTGTTCAATTTCATTTTGAAGAAATACATCGCCATATTTTAAATCTTTAGTCCATTTTATATCGTAAATACTTTCAACATCTTGAATATACATCGCCAATCTTTCCAAGCCATAAGTAATTTCTCCTGTAATGGGCTTGCAGGCAATGCCTCCTACTTGTTGAAAATAAGTAAATTGGGTAACTTCCATGCCATTAAGCCAAACCTCCCATCCCAAACCCCAGGCACCTAAAGTGGGATTCTCCCAGTTATCTTCTACCAATCTGACATCGTTCTTTTTTAGATCAAACCCAAGATTTTCTAAAGACTTCATGTACAAATCGACTATATTCTCCGGTGATGGCTTTAGTGCAACTTGAAATTGATAGTAATGTTGAAGTCTGTTTGGATTCTCGCCATATCGACCATCTTTTGGTCTTCTGCTAGGTTGAACATAAGCAGCTTTCCATGGCTCTGGCCCAATAGATCTAAGGAAAGTTGCTGTATGAGACGTTCCAGCACCAACTTCCATATCATATGGTTGAATTACTGCACACCCATTGTTACTCCAATATTCTTGAAGATTAAAAATAATTTCTTGAAAAGTAAGTTTCATATTTTATCTGTTTGATTAGATTTACATTTTACTATTTTTTTAAAAGACATTAAAGAATTAGGTACTAACAAAATTTTTATTTAAAGAATAATTTCTTAAAATTTAAAAATATACTGACTCTGGTATAAAGCAATAAAATTAAAATACATAATAAATAAATTATAAAGTTATTGAATAACATGTATGGAGTTACTCCAGTATAACCCTGAACATCATACCTGAGTTCACCAGAGGTAAATTGCGGTAATTTCTTCAGTACCTTGCCATCTCTGCCAATAAAAGCCGTTACACCAGTATTGGTGGACCGTATCATCATTCTTTTATTTTCGATTGCTCTTGCCTGGGAGATTTGTAAATGCTGCTCAGCTGCAATAGACTTGCCATACCAAGCATCATTACTTATATTCACTAAAACATGTGGCTCGCTAGTATATTTATTAAATGAAGCAATCTCATTACCAAAAACGTCTTCATAGCATATATTTACTGCAAAACCTAAATCTTTAATTTTAAATAAATCCACTGATTTTTTCTTTCCTTTGCTCAGATTAGTAAAAGGAATATTAAGCCAATTTTGATAGACATACCCTAAATATTTTTTTAATGGTATGAATTCACCAAATGGAACAAGGTGATTTTTACGATACGATTCTCTATAGCCTTTCCCAATAAGAAATGCTGAATTGAAGTATCTACCCATATTTTTTTCAATTGCACCAAAAATAATGTGTCTATCATTATGTTCAACATGATTTTGTATTTTTTTTATAAAACTTTTTGGTATTGTATTGACCTCAATTGGAATAGAAGTTTCTGGAAGGATTATCAAAGAAGCATCACTATCAAGTATTAGTTTCTGGTAATGATTAAGAGATTCATTAACCATATTTCTATTCCATTTTTTATCTTGAGAGATATTGCCTTGAATGAGTGAGGTGCTTAAAGTATCTCCTATAGATTTTGACCACTCGATACCTTTAAGATATTGCCCAAATCCCCAAATAAAAATAAGAAAAATTATTAAATATAATTTTTTTGAATTTCTCCTAAATATTTGAAAAATTAAAACAGCTGTAAGCACAACTAAAAATGAAATTCCATGAATACCAAGAATCGGTAAATAACCAATTAATGGACTATTTGGAACTTGAGTATAGCCAAGTGAGAGCCATGGAAAACCTGTAAAAATAACACCTCTTAATAATTCAGTTAAAGTAAAAAAAGCAGGTATGAACAATATATTATTTTTATATTGGCTGAGTAAAGAAAAAGGCAAGAAGAATAGGGCAAGAAATAGGCATAAGGACAATGTTGATACTAAAGCTATAAAAGGAGGCATCCCTCCGAATTGTTGTAAGCATATATAAATCCAATAAATACCAATAACAAAAAACCCACTTCCAAATGCAAAACTTTTTATATTTTCAGATCCATTTTTATTTGTTATGTAAAGAAGCCCAATAATTGATATGAATATAAGTGGATAAAAATTAAAAGGCGCGAAAGCAAGTACTGAGGACCCACCTAGAAAAAAAGGTATTAGGTATTTACGGAGAATAACTTGAAAAATCATAAAGATACTATTTTTTATATTAGCCAAATAGTACTTTAACTTTAATAAAGCTTAACGACTAGCCTAGAAAACGTTATTAGGCCTCTCAACATCATATTTTTTTGCGTCAATAATTGTTGTCTCATCAACTTCGTTCATAAATACAACAGATTCAACATAACCATCGACAATGTCTAACTCAGTTGTTGGAAAGTAATTGCCATTTTCATCGGTATTAATATTATGGTAATACCATGTCCTTGCAATCACATCGTTACTGGATTTCATTTTTAACTCTATTCTTTTTGCTGGTTCACCTAAAATATTAAGAATTTCATCAGGAGTTAAGATTCCAATTTTCTCTACGAATTTGATGTCCAATGTCGGAAGCTCGGTCATGATTGGATTCTCTTCAACTGCTTTATCATCTTCATGATGATTTGCAAAAGACAAATTCCAATTAAAAAGGAAGAAAATGACTATTAAATATTTCATATTTATACTCTAGTTTTTGTTGAATTAATTATTATGAGTACCTGAAGCGATAGTTAGTTCAAAAAATCTAGTTCTTAGATTTTGGCAGGTCAATATTGATAAGAATAGAATGAATTTGGCGACTATCAGCCCTTAAAATAGTAATATCAAAACCATCAAAAGAAACTTTTTCATTTCTTTGGGGAAGGTAACCAAATTTTTGAGTGATCAACCCACCAATAGTTGTAAATTCTTCATCGCTATAGTTCGTAGCAAAATAATCATTAAAGTCAGATACTTCAGTACTGGCTTTTACTCTGAATTGCCTATCTTGATCTTCAATAATGTTGTCTTCAGTTTCATCATAATCAAATTCATCTTCAATATCACCTACAATTTGTTCTAAGACATCCTCGATCGTTACCATTCCAGCAACACCACCATATTCGTCTACTACAATAGCAATATGATTTCGATTAGTTCTGAAATCCTTAAGTAAAACATTAAGACGTTTTGACTCAGGAACAAAAATTGCAGGCCTTAGATTATCACGCACCTCAAATTCTTGACCAGAAGTAAATCTTAATAAGTCTTTAGCTAAAAGAATTCCAAGAACATTGTTAATGCCTCCTTCAATCACAGGAAATCTTGAGTGACTTGTTTTAATAACAAAAGGTATAAATTCTTCAATTTTTTTTGAAATATCAATAACATCCATTTGTGACCTTGGAATCATTATGTCTCTCACATGCATTTCTGAGACATTTAATACTCCCTCCAGCATCATTAGAGCATCAGAGTCCATCATATTTTTGTCAAATGCAGATTTTAAAATATCTGCTAGCTGCTCTTTATCTTTTGGTTTGAGCAAATAATTCTTTATTTTTTTTATGAGTTCAGTTTTTTTCTTTTTCATATAATAAAATTTTAACTGTTTATGTAAGGATTTTGAAATCCATATTTTCTTAAAATTTGAATTTCTTTTTTTTCCATCTTATCAGCATCTAATTTCTTATCATGACTATAGCCTAAAAGATGAAGACAACCATGAATTAAAAGGTGGGCATAATGGGATTGTATTTTTTTATTTTGATTACGCGCTTCATCTTTAATAACTGGATGACAAAGAATAATATCTCCGATTACAGGATTTTCAGAAAGCATAAAAGATAAAATATTAGTTGGTTTTTTTTGATCCCTATAATTATAATTTAAAGATTCAGATTCTTTTATATCAACAATTCTAATTGTAATACTAGAATTTTTTTTAAATATGGAGCTTAACCAAAGTCTACAATCTTTTAGTTTTAATATTTTATCTTTTATGCTTT
>Ga0209192_10001223_pt1 | contig 21271 bp, 26 predicted proteins | sample ArcticOcean_MG_C_11_FD_187433 | JGI IMG/M metagenome (GOLD analysis project Ga0209192, IMG submission 187433) | Marine microbial communities from western Arctic Ocean - ArcticOcean_MG_CB2_154 (SPAdes) (version 2) | ecosystem: Environmental > Aquatic > Marine > Oceanic | place: Arctic Ocean... | reverse complement strand
CACGACCCCAGTGTACCCCTGGAAATTATAAACGGTGTGGACACCAAGAAGGTTGAGAACGCCAAGAAATACCAAAACATCGTAGACCCCGGGTATTTCAAAGAAGCTCTACGATTGCATTACGGGAAATCAAATCTTCGACCGGACATGACTTACTTCAACCTCGGGGCCATCGGGTGTTACATGGGGCATATGGAGTTTTACAGGAGATGTTTCGAACAGGGGCTCAAGTATGCAGTCATCTTCGAGGACAATGTCGTCGTGAAAGATAATGATTTGTACGACCAGATTCAGAGTGTCATCGATGTCATGGGGGACGATTTCGAAATGTGTTTTTTACATTGTCACGCCAGGTACAGTACAGAAAAAAAACAACAGGGTCTCGAAAAAGTCAAGTGGATTTCGAGCACCAAATGTTACCTCGTGCATGTCGAAAACATGCAAAAATATTACAAATATTTCTTCCCCATAGATAATCATGTCGATATGAAACATGAAGATATCATCGCCCGAGGAGCCCGTGTATTCTACAAGGACCTCAGGGACTTCATGTATATTAACCGGTCACAAGGTAGTACCATAGGTCACAGCAGTCATCATAGACCTAAATATTTTTCGAGACAGTATCCTTCAGTCACCACGGATATCCTCGAGTACGGTTATTAAAATATTTATCCATAGTAAATGGTAGTAGTTTTTTTTATTATTCTGATTCTTTTGATTCTTTTGGTTCTTTTGGTTCTTTCATACAAGGCTACACGCCCGATCGTAGTGAGTATGACGACCATCCCTGAACGTATAACGAGTCATAAAATACATAAAACAATCAACTCTATCCTTGAACAATCGTATCCTGTGGAACGGTTTTATATTAACATTCCTCACAAGACGATGAAAAATAAACCGTATCCAGAGGATATGATAGACACTTTAATACAACAATATCCATCCGTGATTTTCAACCGTGTAGAAAATGACCTCGGTCCCATCACAAAACTCGTCCCAACGCTTTCACACGTACACGTGGGTGAATGGATAGCTTTGATAGATGACGATACCGTGTACAACAAGGATATGATTACAAATCTCGTCGATAGCGATGGAGATGCTGTCGGTTACGCTGGACGTCTGAAAGATGGACTCTCGTATATAACGTCAGAAAATGTACAACAGGGTACTGAATGTGAATTTCTTGAAACTTTCGCTGGCGTCTTGTACAAGGCTGAACTTTTTGACGATTTTAAAACAGATACGGATTCCACCTGTGTGAATCAAGATGATATAGTCATAGGACGCCACCTGGAACGACAAGGTGTCAAACGGTTCGTGATACAGAGTAGATTCCAGTGTAACCACGACGGTAGTGGAACCCCAGAGCTACGTGATGAAAACTTAGGCGATGGTAATAAAAAATGTTATGATACGTTATTCAAAAAAAATAGTACCTGACAATAAATGTCCAACGCGCACGCCTTCGTGGGGATGCTCATGAACTCTCGAACACAAACGCATTACTTTCATCTGCAGACCACCTCCTACGCCCGCCATAAGGCGCTCGAAAAGTACTACGAAAAGATTGTTGGTCTCATCGATAGCTACGCCGAAGCTTACATGGGACAGTACTCCCGTATCAAACCCGTCAAGATGAACAAGCGGTTTCTCACGGACCCCAAGAAGGCTCCCATGTATTTTAAGAGTCTTCTGAAGCGCATGAAAGCTATGAAACTCCCTAAGGATTCATATCTTAAGAATAGTGAAGATGAAATCTCTACGCTCATCCATAAGACCCTATACCTTCTGAACCTCAAGTGAAGTTCTACTAGGTCTCCTTATCATATTAAGTATACTGCTTAATTTCAGAGGTGAAGGGCTTGGTGGTTCTTCACATAGGATACTGAGACCGTTGCACACGTCTGGTTTTTCTTCCCTATACGGGAACTGTTTATTGAAAGCTGTTATAGAACTCGCCGGGATATCAGGACTCTCCGACAAAAGCCTATCATATTCCATTCTACACTTTGTGACAAACTCCAAGGCTGGATCACGGTTATTGGGTTCCAGTGACAATTCCATGTCTATATTCCTATAAAACTTGGAATACTGTACACACATGAGAGAATGCGTCTCCATGAGCTTTCCGCAGTTGTTAAACTTTGAGACAGAGTTTATGATACCACTGGCGACGTTCATGAAGGCGAAGAAATACTGAATGATAAGTATGCGCCCCTTTGTCGCACTGTTCGCTGTTGATGAAGGGTTAAGTACAGCGAACCCACCTACACCCGTGATACTCGACATGATTATGGTCGGGTAGGATAACCAGTCGTGTTGATTTTTGAATAGAAGACGCGCATGATTATGAAGCCACCTGTACCCTGCAGCTTTTTGTGCCCACTTCGAGATAAGCTTCTCTTGTTTTTCGGACCAACCATGATGTTCCTGGTCGGTCGTCATAAATAATGTTGATAAAATAATATGAGCCACCAGAAGAAAAGCGTCGTTTTTACGTATGGTCGATTCAATCCACCCCATTTGGGTCATAAGAAGATGATTCAAGGTATCGTGGACCGTGCGCGTAAGGAGAAGAAGAATCCCATCATCATCGTTTCACACACCACCGGTACCAACAAGAACCCCCTGAACGTACAGAACAAGTTGACCATCTTAAAATCTTGGTTTCCCAAAGTGACTTTCATGCACTCTTCGAAGGATACACCCCTCGCAAAAATCACAGATACTTTCGCGAACAATTCAGTCATGATAGTTGGGGAAAATCGCAAGAACAGTTTTGGATACCTGAAGTTCAACAAGGGAAGCATCAATAGGAACGCCACCGCCCCCTCTGCGACCAAGGCCAGAGCTGCGGCGGTTCGAGGAAACGTGAAGACCTTCAAGAAGCTGACTGGATACAACTCCCCCAATATCATGAGTAAAATTAAGAGTGCGAGTACCCCCGTGGTGAAGAAGAAACCTCGTTCAACGAGAGTGTATAAGAAAAACTCACCCAATAGCAGTATATAATTTTTTTATTACCCACCTTTAAAGACTATATCATCAAAGCCTGACGCCTCGCTTCACTATCAACAAACTCGTTGTGTGTATTCCCCGCGTGTGCCTTGACCCAGTGCATCTCGACGGTATTGAACTTTTCCCTCAGTTCGTCGAGGCGTATCCATAGTTCCTTGTTTTTCACGGGGGTACCCCCAGCAGTCTTCCACCCCTTATTCTTCCACCCATGTATCCACACGTTCATACCTTTCATCACGTACACACTGTCAGTGTAGACAATCACGTCGGTGAGTCCGTGTTCTAGACACTTCTCGAGACCCTTGACGACCGCGGTCATCTCCATGATGTTGTTGGTCGAATGTTCCGTACCTCCGCTGATATCGAAGAGGTCCACGCACCTCGCAGCCCACCCTCCGCGCCCAGGGTTACCCAAGCAACTTCCATCCGTGTAGAGCACATACATTATTATTTTATAGAATCATTTTTTTAAACCTAAGTGAAGCTCTCATTTCTTGATATGCAAGAAACTAAAATGGATTGTGACATTTGCTGTGAGACTATCAATGGCCACAACAAACCCGTGAAATGTGGATTTTGTGAGTTTAGCGCGTGTTCCCGATGCACGGAGAGGTACCTACTTGAAACGCATGATGACGCGCATTGTATGAGTTGTAGGAAAGGGTGGGACCATGGTATTCTATCTGACTATATGACACAAACCTTTTTGAAAAAGGACTACAGGGACCGCCGGAAAGAAGTGCTCCTCGACAGGGAAAAGTCCCTATTGCCACAGACACAACCTGACGTGGAAAATGAACTCGCTGAGAGGGGGCGCAAGAAACTTATAGATAGTCTCGCGTGCCAAAAGAGTTTACTTCAGAAGCAGCTCAATGAGATTACCATCACCCTAACTGACCTACGAGACGGTGGTGTATATCGCGGGGCCGCTAGCGGTGAGTCTTCCACGACGACCCGCAAGTGTCCAGTGGAAGACTGTAGAGGCTTCCTCTCGGAAGGGTGGAAATGTGGTATATGTGAGGCGGATATATGCAAGGCGTGTAACGAGCCGAAGGGTGAAGAACATGAGTGTGACCCAAACAACGTAGAGACCATGAAGCTATTGAATAAGGATTCCAAGCCCTGCCCTTCGTGTGGTACCCTCATCACCAAAATTGATGGCTGTGACCAGATGTGGTGCACACTGACCAACTGTCACACGGCGTTCAGTTGGCGCTCGGGGAAGAAGGTGTTTGGCGTGATTCATAACCCACACTTTATTCAGTTTGCCGCGAATAACGGTGTAGCCGAGAGGAACCCGCAGGACTTACCGTGTGGAGGGTTACCCGATGTGTACAACTTTTTTAACCGTGTGAGACGCTTTGTGAGTATGACTGACCCCACGAACAACAGACTTCAGGACAGATTTTCACGATCCATACAGTTCGTCAGACACATGACACACGTTGAAGAGGAGCGGTACAGGGTGACTGACGTGGTGCATACAAACACGGACCTGCGCGTGCGCTACCTACTCAAGGAGATTGACAATACTCAATTTTCAAATCTTATTATCCATAGAGATACGGCGCGTAAGAAGAAGAAGCTGTTCCATGACATTGTAGTCATGATTATACATACCACCACTGATATTATTAATATCATTCACACCCAGCTCACCCCACAACTTGCTACACAGGTGTATGAACAGATGGATGTACTTGACAAACTCAAGGATTACGCGAACGAACAGTTTAAGCGCGTGGGGATATTGTATAAGTGTAAGTTTCCGTACATTAATTCAAATTGGAACTTTGAGAGATTTGTGTAATAAATTAGAAATAGGATTTTAATATTTAAAAATGCTGAAACACTTTAAAAATTATTTGGTTAATTGTTTTTTGTAGAGAAATCCCAAACTAACATTTAGTTGGAGAAAGCAAGGCCACCCATACCCGACTGGATTCGCAGGACGTTGTAGTTCACGGCGAACATGTTGAGCGACGTGGCGGTGGTACCAGCCGACGTCTTGATGGCAACCTGCGCGTTGTCGATGCGGGAGAAGTTGCACGTGCCGGTGGGCTGGTGCTCCTCGGGCTTCAGGGCGAAGGAGTACGCGTACACACCGGGGCAAGGGGAACCGGAGTGGTGCTGGAAGGGCTGCACCTGGTTGAAGTACTTACCCTTCTGCTCCTTGAAGCGGTCCTGGCCGTTGAGGACCAGCTTGAAGGTATCGATGGGACCCGCGGTCTCCTCGGTCCAGAGCGCACCACCGTTGCCACCAGCGAGGAGAAGGGGGGCGCCAGACTGGGACGTGGCCATGACCACGTTGGCGGTGGGGGCACCAGCGAGGACGTTGGAGGTGAGCACGGGCTCAGCGGAGGTGAAGTTCCAGAGGTTGGAGCGAGACACCGAACCCTGGTCGGCGCAGAAGATGAGCTCCTTGACGGGGTGGTTGTAGGACAGACGGATCTGCTTGGTACCCGAGGCGGCGGCGAGGGTATCCGTACCAGTGTGCTGGAGCTGCTCGATCAGGTACTCGTGACCCTTCTGGGCAAAGCGGCGGCGCTCCTCAGTGTCGAGGTACACGTAGTTACCCCACACCTTGAAGGTGGTGCCATCGGTGTACGAGGAGAACTCGGACGAGAGGTCAAAGTCAAGACGGACCTCGTGGTACTGGAGGGCGATCAGGGGCAGGGCCAGTCCCGGGTTGCGGTTGAAGAAGAAGATCAGGGGGAGGAAAATCGCACCGGCGGCGAGGTCACCGGGGGTGGTCATCTTACCCCACGTGGCCTTCTTGGACTCGTCCAGGTACAGCTCGGAGTACAGACGCCACCAGCGCTGGTAGTGCTTGTCGATGCGCTGACCACCGATGGACAGCTCGACATCCTTGATGGCACGCTCGGCGCAGAACATGGAATCATCGGCGGCACCGGTCACCTGGACGAGAGTATCCTTGGACACCATCTCGATGTACATGTCGGAGATGAGATCACCGTTGCGCGCGACGGTCACGGAGACGCGACCGTTGTTGGCGGCAGTACCGTTGACGGTCTGCTCGATGTTCTCCATAGCGAAGTTGGTGTGGCGGCGGTAAACCGCCTGGAAGAAAGTAACCTTGGGGTTACCGGTCAGGTAAACGTCCTGAGCACCGTAAGCGACCAGTTGCATGAGTCCACCCGCCATCGTTTGTTTTGTACTATATAGCAATATTTTTTTTCAGCGCGAAAAAACCCACACACTTTTTCCTTTGTATATTTAAAATGTCTGAGATTCAGCAGCAACCTGAAGAAATTGTTGAAGATGAAGTGGAGTCTGAGGAGGAAGAGATGTCCGACGAGGACATGGCAGAGTATGAGGGGGAGGAGGGGGACTACATCACGGTGGAGGCTCTCCTGAGTTCCACGCTCATGACCGAGGATGGTGACACGGTATGCTCTGCCCTGGTGAACATCGGTCGCCAGTTGGAAATGCAAAATAAGATCATGGTCAAACTTTTGACCACCCTCCAGAAGAGAGCTTAGAAAAATGGATCGTATACTATATAAAATGGCTGAGCCAACTCACTTCCTCGGTGATCAGGCGAACCATGATGAAGCCAACAGTGCCATGTGGGCTAACCAGATTCAAACATTTAATAATGAACAATTGATGCAATTCTTGAATCAATTGGAACATACTTGGAAAATAAACGAACGAAACAACAGTTACATATCTCAACGTATTGGATACGACAATTTTTTCTCAAAAGATGAACTCGCTGAAGATGGCTACCCCCAGACGGTGGACATCGAGAGGATCCATGGAAAGTTTGTACGCATGCGAGACCATCTCTGTGAGCTGTACCATCGAGCAGATAGCCTGAAGATGATGGATATGGAGGATGACAATGATATGAAACTTTCAGTTCGAGTAAACAGACTCATCGACCAAGTAGATGACGCCTGGCAGATTGTATTTCGCAACGCCCGCATCTCTGAACGAGTCAATAACCCCACGTATGTTCCAATCAACCCTGAATCTGACCCTTCTATTTTTAGGGTATCCACCATTTCAAAACCCGAAGAACTTTCCCCCTTTCAACAAGCCATCATGCAGACCCTGAAGTACTTGTATACCAATAACATCAAGAGGTACAAGGGTCAGTGTTGCACTGAAATTAAAACAGCTTCTGGGTGTTCCACTCGCGCCTGGAAACCTATGCAAAGTATTCAGGAGTTTGTATACAGTGTGGGAAAGAAGGAGGTGGAGTTTGACCTATGGAAGAACCTCACATCTAGGGGTACGGCACACAGGGATGTCATCACCCATTTGTCTAACTGTAAGGATATGCAATTCCCTGATATTGTGAAGAATCGCCATGTCTGGTCATTCACCAACGGTATCTTCGTGGGTAAGGAGTGGTCTGACCAGACTGGACTCTACAAGTCTGCGTTTTACACGTACGATTCCCCTGAGTTTAAGAATCTAGACCAGACTGTGGTGAGTTGCAAATATTTTGAACAAGAGTTTAAGGATTACGGTCATCTCGAAGATTGGTATGATATCCCGACCCCCTTTTTCCAATCCGTCCTGGACTACCAGGGTTTCGAGGAGGATGTAGCGAAGTGGGTGTACGTCATGGGTGGTCGACTGTGCTACGATGTCAACGACATGGATGGCTGGCAGGTTATCCCGTTCCTCAAGGGTGTTGCCCGTTCTGGTAAGTCTACCCTGATTACGAAGGTGTTCCGTAAGTTTTATGGCGCTGAGGATGTTCGTACGCTCTCCAACAACGTTGAGAAGAAGTTTGGTCTGTCCGCCATTTACGATTCGTACATGTTCATCGCACCCGAGGTGAAGAATGACCTGGCCCTGGAGCAGGCGGAGTTTCAGTCCATCGTGAGTGGTGAAGATGTGTCTATCGCCGTGAAGTGTGAAAAGGCCAAGTCCATCGAGTGGAAGACCCCAGGTATTCTGGGTGGTAACGAAGTCCCTCACTGGAAGGATAACTCTGGGAGTATTTTGCGTCGTATTCTCACGTTCAACTTTGGTAAGCAGGTGAAGGAGTCTGACACGACTCTTGATAAAAAGTTGGAACTGGAACTCGATGTCATTCTTCAGAAGTGTGTCAGGGCCTATCTCGAGTATTCACAAAAGTACGCCAACAAGGATGTATGGAACGTGGTACCCGAGTACTTCAAGACTGTTCAGAAACAGGTGGCGATGGTGACGAGTACCCTCGAGAACTTCCTGCAGTCACCGACGGTTGAACTGAACCCCAAGGCGTGTTGCCCCAGAGCGGAGTTTGTCTCCAAGTTTAACCAATACTGTACAGCGAACAACCTTGGGAAGCCCAAGTTCAACTATGACTTCTACGCGGGTCCCTTCAGTCAGCGTGACATCGTGGTGCGTCACCATACCATGGCGTACAAGGGGAGGATGGTGGCGAATCAGGAGTTTATTTTCGGTATCGATTTGATTGACTTTGACAATGAAGGATTTGGTACCGACCATTAAAATATTAACGAATAATAAATATGAATAAGAAAGGTGGTATGTTCAATGAGTTTTTAAACAGTAACAATAACGCTAACACTCCAGTGAATAAGAAAATGAGTATAGATATCACGAGGCATCTCACGAACGATGAGCGTATAGAGTTGAAGAAGGATCTTAATAACGGAAAAAATATCAACAAAAAAATGGAGGAAATGTTGAAGCGTAAGTGGAATAGCACCAACATAAGTTCCCTGAAAGTGTCCCCTCTCAAGTTAGGTTTTTTCAACGCTATAGTGAACGAAAAGTTTGACAAAAAAGAACGAATTGATTTAGTGCCTATATTTAATAAAAAACCTCACACGCGCAAGGCTATTCCTAAAACAACTTTAGAAATTGAAATAAAAAGTATCAAATTATATTTTGGGAGATTTAAAGTGGGTGCCGAGCATTCTTTAACTGGAAAGTTTGGAGAAGTGGATCCGAAGAAGAAATATTTCATGGCTCAGATTGCCGCTCATGTCTATGATGGGAAAGCTAACCAGGGTATAACTTTCAGGGTATACAGGAACGGGAAGATTCATTTCTCTGGAGGTATTTTAAATAATAATATTAAACAGCCCGAACAAATTCGAAAGTACATCGTGGACAACTTCACGAAGGGGGAGGCTTTTCTGTACACCCCTATAGTGTACAACAACACCGTAGGACAGTACAATATGAACGGCGCCGTCAGTCTTTCGGGTGTTGCACAGGCTTTTCGTATAACGGGAAAGGTGGATTATGAACCCGAATTGCGAGCTGCTCTTCGTATGCAATACTCTGGAACGTCGTACCAGTTATTTAGTTCTGGTGTTGTACAAATCCTGGGTGTGCGCGACGAAAAAGACATGCTTCGTGGTTACGAGAGTGGTAAAGAGCTCGCCGAACAGTTAGTCGTCATGGGTTTCTTACGTCCATCTACCATGAACACAAAAAGTATTGTGAAAAAGAAAGAGAAAAAGGTTGTCGCGACCAATAAGAGTACCGCTGATGTCATGTACAACATGAAAAAGAATGTCATTAAGATTGGTAAGAAATCTTGTGTGAGGTTCCCCAAGCCCGAGCTCGTGGCGGCGGCCAAGAAAATAGGTGTGGTGAACATCAAGGGAACCACCACAAAAGAGAAGATTTGTCAGATGATTAAGGAGCGCGTCTTTGGTTCCTTCATGGTTGATAATAAACCATGCTTGGGGTACACTAAAGCTCAAATTGTCCCCTTGGCCATCACGAAGGGTGTGACCGTCTCTGATAACGACACTGTCAAGAGCATATGTGAAAAGCTCCAAAAGCCCTCCACCCCCCCGAAGATGAAAAAAGCTGTCATTGCCAAAGAGAAGACCGATGCGAAGGTGGTTGGTGTCATGGAGAAACGTCGTTTGACCAATAGTGCCATAAAAAGCAACCTGAACACCCTCTACGGTAAGAAGTGGATGAACACCTACAGGGGTGTGATGCCTTCACTGAATGAGAACGTCGCGGCGATTAAGAAGCGCATAGATGTTTTGGAACTCAAGAAGAATAAGAAGGGTCTCCCCTTCAAAAGAGATGTGGACGCCTTGAAAAAATCTACCGTCCGTGAGTGGAAGTTGATGCGAAAGAAGATGTTGAATAATAAACTGAACAATCTTAATAACAATTTTGCTAATGAACTAGAGAATCTACTCAACGTGGAGATTGTCAAGAAGAAGTCGCCTAAAAAGAAATTCCTTAAGGGTACTAAAGTGGAAGAACTCTAAAAAAATCGACAATCATATATTAGACGACACTTTTATCTTATAAATGTACTCATGTAAAGAGAAACCCCTAAAAATAATAAATGTAAGATGGAGAATCCACGAGATGTATTTTTACACCACGCACGAAGTAAACGAGGATTCAATGTAGATGAGATACACGCGTCTGCGCATGTTCGCGAATCTTTGGTGGAAGCTATGTTCTACACTATAGTAGACTATATAGACCATGAAAGAAACACTGATGAAAATGGTGTCGGGAAACTAGAGAGATTGTACTCGTATCCAATAGATTTTTTAAAAGTCGAAGACCCTTACGAATGGTTAGAGGAAAATAGACCGAGTGATGATATCGGTCTCATCGTGTACATTTATGATAACATATATGATATGACACCTGGTAAGCATAGACGGTCACTCCTGTACATCATTAACATGTTAAATTTCGATTTATAAGTTTTTGGGGTTCTGCAACCTGTTTGAGGTGTGACGCGTGGTAGGAAAAGTCATAGCCCAGAAAACTTTCTTTCATTTCGTTGGACACAGTGAAGGCTTCGTGAACTCTGGGGTTCCCCGAACACACGGAGGTTTGTTCAATTTTGAGGAGTCTATCTTCCAACATGAGAAAGAGTTTGAGAGAATCGGGACCCATACCATCTTCACGCATCTTTTCAAACATGCGTTTGGATTCACCTCGAGAGAGATGAAAGTGAGATGTCTTGTAGCCTAGGATTCCCACCTCTTCCATTCCTTGGTTCCACGTGTGCCACACGATGAACAGCATAATTGCCGCGAGTATGATAATCATTTATTAGTACCCAATAAAATAAATAGGTCCTTGATTTTATGAATTGTGTTAAACATGTCATCCTTCGTCAGCACACGGGTAGGGTCTATAATTTCAAATTCAATTTGATACACCATGGGGTCCTCTGCATCCATGTCATGCGAATCACCCACACAAATAGTCATATCAATCGAGAGATTTTTACGAATAAAAGAGACACGTTTCTTTGTCTTTTTCTTATCCATGTCTCGATTGGTATCTTCTGGGAGAGGAATCTCTTTGGATACACTGAATCTCACATCGTAGGGGGTTCCCTTCATCTTTTTGAAATCTTCATTCTTAACACGTTCTTTGCGCACGATAACCTCTGTACCCGTAGCTTCATCCACAGATATCCGTGTTCCATCAGTCTCTCTGTAAAACACCTCGTGTTCAGTGCCGATAACCTTTTCCCACCCAGTGTATTTCTGGAGGCCTAGAATGACCCTATCGAAAGTTGCCTTTCCCACGTTCGTGTCAAACATTTTACCGTTAAACTTTCCTAGGCGCATCTCGAGTTCCACGTGTGGGTCATTTTTATGCTTTTGCACGAGAGGAAAGATCTTGTCACAAAGTTTATGGACTTCCATTTTCAATATGAAATTGCGTGAAACCTCTAAATAACTTAGGTTGATTTTAAATAGCATGCATGGGTTTTATAATAACGGGAACACATGTTATTTCAACACAGCCATACAATGTATGTTACGTATACACAAATTCTCAGAGCACATCCTCCACAGGCCCTACTGTGGGGACTGTACCTTCACCAACAACTACACCGAACTCGTCAGAGTCTACTTCAGGAACGACAAATGTTTGAAGATAAATATTGAACCACTTTTAAAATCATTTCAGGAAAAGTTTCCTCGGTTCAAGGCTCGACAACCCCATGATACCCAAGATGCTCTCTTTTGTATTATAGATATTCTTGAAGTCACGTACCCATACTTAAAGGAACTTGTATACGGTGAAAAGGAACAGCGAACCGTATACCCATCGGGTTCTAAATCTGAAAAGGTACCTTTCAGTATGCTTCTGTTACATAGTGAAGATGGAAAGTCTGTAGGTGAGCTCGTGGGGGCGTCTGAAAAATGGGACACCCTCACCGACTATGTGGATGATGTGGGTAAGAAACATCACGTGGCTACGACGCGTACGAGTATAACGAGGTACCCCCCAATTTTATTTGTTTCTTTTGATAAAAAGGTTCGAGTCGCTGCTGAAGATATATTTGAAAAATATGAAGTGTGTGGAAGTATCATCCATGTTGGAAGTCAATCTGGTGGTCATTACATGTCTATGATTAAACTAGATGCTACATGGTTCGCACAAGACGATGATACAGTTTCTCTCATAGATTTCCCAAAACTTCACGACCACCACGTACTCATGTACAGTTTAAAAAATCCTCCATCTTAATATCCTCCTTAATGTTCACGAGGGTTCTGTAGAAGGTTCGGCGGCCGTTGGGGTACGTCTTGTCTCGGCGGCGCATGAGGGGCTTCCACCACATGGGTTCATCTTGAAACATGTATTGACACTCAACGATGGCATCCTCCTCCACCCACGGTTCGTTAGGAATCTGATGCGGTTTGAGTTCAGATTCAAACACGAGCTTCCCCCTCTCCTGAACGTACAAGCGCCATAGGTTCCCCTTCTTCTTCATCTGAAAGTCGATGGTATTCTTCTCCCTCGGTTTCCACTTGAACATCGTCTCGTGTGTACCAATTTTCACCCACGTTTTGACTGGAGTAAAGATGAGTCCATCAATCTTTTGTGTAACCGTGGGGAGATACTCACTCATGAATGTTTTGAAATCGGTGAGGAGGTGAAATGTTTTCAGTTGTATCTTGATGGGGTCGTATTTGAGGACAGTCAATAATTTTTTCATTTCCTCGATATGTTTCAATCTACTGAGAAAGTCGTATTGTCCGACCACTGTTCCACACACCATGAGGGCGTCGTACACCATAAAAATCTCATTTTCATATAGCTCCCCATCGAGTATACTTCCACTCCCCTCATACACGGATTTCCTAAAGTTCAAGGGACATAGGAACATGTCGAGGGCACGGTTGAGCAACACACACACCTTTTTATTTTCAAACATGAAGGCGAGGAGCATGCATCTGACACCATCAGTTTTTTCACATACCAAATAGGGTTGAGACCGGAGAATATCAAAGTGACGAAACTCAATAGACACGGGTTGGCACCCCGGAAAGATACCCTTGGTCCCCCAATGATGTTCCATGAAACCTATCGCATATTTGTAAAGGGGTTCTTCCCGGTTTACAGATAGACGTTGCATTATATTTGAAGTTTTCCTTTTATTCTTTAAGTCGCTTTAACTCCACTAGAGTTTACGATGTTTCCGATACACTCGTGAGAGTATGTTTGGATAAGTTTTGCAGCTGTGAATGCCACAATGCGAACCCCGTGTTCTTTGAATTTACAAAACATGACATCCAACTTAGGATGGATTTTGTACGTCCCGGTACGCTTGTCTTTGACTTGCTTGATGACATTTTTACACATGAGTACCCACGACTTGGCTCCAGTTGTTTTGACGGTATAAATATTATCAACCACCTTTGCAATGACCTCAGTGTCGAAATCAAGACCCATCTGTTCGATTGGTTCGGTAGATTCTGATAGAACCTTCTCTTTGAACATAGTCCAATTGATACCCTCCTTGACACCGGGGAAGACCACCACACCGTATCCATCATTTTTATTAATGACCATTTTCATAGACTCATCATCCACATGAATACCAAAATCGATGAAAAATATTCTATCGTGCGTCTTCATAAACGTATGAATGGTGTCAGACTTTTCAAAAGGTTCATCATTCACGAAAACCACTTCATTTTGAATGGCACCACTCTGAATACAGAGAATGTTAAACCTGAGGATAGTGTGAAGAGTCTTCACATGACAAGACCTCCCTCGCGTGACGATGATTGTAGCTATTTTCATGTTTATTGTTTTTAGCTCCTAAGCCTTAAGCCTGTGATTAAGACACCCAGTGAATGGAAGATTTCCGACGTGTCCTAGTGTCGTATTACAATCTGCGTAAATCTTCCCACCCATTTGCTGCCAACGCCTACAGAATGCGTAATCCTCCGAGAGGTACCGCCTACTATCAGGGTCAATCATACAATCGAATAGTGCGCAGTACTCATCAAAATCCCTGTTCTGATGGTCATTCTTACATGTGAGGGTGGGTCCGTAATGTTCGTGCATCCTAGTGAGAGCATCTCGGCTTATCATCATGAACCCCGTGGGACCATCGAGAACTTCAACAAACCCATTAACAACTGAACGCTTTTGAGCCCCGATATTCACCACGAGACTCGATGAAAGCATACCCATGTCTCTTTCATCTTTATTCTTAACAGCCTCTTTGGCTTGGTCCCACATGACAACCTTCTTAGGGTACACGGCAACAGAGACATCGTGACCAGACTTAAGAAGGCGCACGACACCTTCGGGATCGAAATCTACATCGGCATCTATAAACATGAAGTGGTCGCAGTCGCTCTTTTGCATAAATCTTCCTATGGATACGTTTCGCGCGCGGTGGACGAGAGACTCATTTTCAGTGGTGTCAATCATGAGTTGAACACCCTCCTTCATGAGACGGATTTGAAGTTTAATGAGACCTTGCATGTATCGCTCGAGGCACAAGCCTCCATAACACGGGGTGCTTAGAAATAATTTAGACATTATTTATAATTTCTATTACACTTTTACCTCTAAGTGACGTTTGGCTATCACGACTATTTTGTTCAAGGTCGGTACAGACACGGAACATTTTTCACATAATTCAGTCTTGGTGAGTTTCTTACCCATCACTAGAAATATGATGGCTGTCGCCACACTGTTGGGAGACTTGCTCATCAGGTCTACACACTCCTCCAAATCTGAACACATTTTATTACATTTAAATCTTTCATCCCTAGAAACTTCGAAAGAGTTGAGAAGTCTCTGCATGACGTTGAATGGTTTCGTCACAAAGTTTTTATCAGTCTTTTCCTCCTTGATGGTATCTGTGAAAATCTGAGTTGTACGACTGAGGTCCTTGCATTGAATGCCAAACATTTCAGCGATCTCCTTGGTAGTACGAGGAATCTGCGCGAGGCGACAAGCATACAGGACACAATTAGCCTTGATACCAGAACGAACCGCCCCTCGGGTCAGCTTTCCCTCGTTGAATTTTTTGTACATGGTCTTTGCATCTTTGAGAACAGTCTCTGGTAATTTATGACACGCCTCATCGATATCCTTGTAGGCGTGAAAGAGTGACCGGTCCTTGTGGTTCATAGAGTTGTGAAAGTTAATCTTCGCCATACGCTTCGTCTCATAGCTCGAAGAATATTTAGTCGCGATGACAGTTCCCTTCCCCCACGCAGCCGAAAAGAGTTCGTGATTCGCAGTGGGGATGGCACATCTCGCAGGGTCTGAAGCTCTCCCATCGTCTGTGACACCACTCGTCCATTCAGCACTTTCATCGATGTATACAGAATCAATAGTTCCACATTCTGTACACACCATCCCCTCCCTGGTAAGAATCTTATCCCCCGAGCAATACATGCATAGTCGATTATCCACTGGCTTTGTGGTTGGTTTGTAAAGTATACGGTCCAAATCGGACCAAATAGTAGCCAGTGTTTCAGTGTTCATTGTTTTTTGAAAATGTTTTTTACATATACTTTTTCCGCACTTAGGTTAAAAATTTACATTGTCCATGTGGATTCTCGCACGAGCTTCTATGTCATCAACAACATGTTTAAAACCCAAAGACCCCTCACTCGGCGGCCTCCATTGTCTCCACATACTATCAACAATCTCGTAGTCGTCGGGGAGGCCCAAGGGACCATCTATTTCACTGTCAGACACCACAAAACCCTTGAGGTCACTCCCACTGTCGTCAGAATCGTCATAAAAAGTACTCTCATCCTCCCCTGAATCCATCTCACCTTTTAGGACGTAGCGCTCGTCAGAGATGTGTTCGAAAACCGTCTCACCGTCTGGATAATGCTCACAGATGCTCTCTCCCCTGATGATGTTGGTCTCTGATTCGAGCGTGTATACCCTGGTACCTTTATAGGTTAGGGATGTCTCTTCAAAATAATGCAACTCTATATAGTCACCACGGTTATTCAAAACCTTCGCGAATAACTCGTCTTCCACGTCATCGATAACGACGACGACTTTCAGCAAATCCCCAGGCTGAACTTCTAGTAATTGGATCATATCTAAAGAATTCAGACAAAAATATTTATAGCTATTAACACACACTATGGGTATCGAAATTCTTTCTAAAATAGATTGTAAATACTGTGACCACGCTGAAGATTTATGTAAGAAGATGAATCTGGAATATATACGGGTATACACGGGTAAAGATGAATTGAAAAAACGATGTGGACCCGGGGGGTCGGTGTACCCCCAAGTGTTTGTGAACGACGTGTACATAGGAGATTATTTCTCTTTTCAAGATTTTGTTGAAGAATCAGAACCCATGCTTCTCCCCACCATGAATAGGTTTACTGTGTTTCCCATCGAGCATGAGAACCTGTGGGCACTTTACAAAAAGGCGCAGATGTCCAACTGGACCGCTGAAGAGATTGATGTTTCCACCGATATGGAAGATTGGAAATCCCTGAGTGATAATGAACGTCATTTCATAAAATATATTTTGGCGTTTTTCGCTGGTTCAGATGGAATTGTTTTCGAAAATATTAATAATAATTTCGCGGATGAAGTGCAGCTCACTGAGGCTCGTTCGTTCTACGCGTACCAGTGTCATAACGAGATGGTCCACGGGGAAACGTATAGTAAACTCATCGACAAATATATTCGTGATACTGCGGAGAAGAAGTCGTTATTTGAAGCAATCATGACAATTTCATCAATCAAAGAAAAGGCGAATTGGGCTATGAAGTGGTTTGATAAGTCTCGACCCTTCGCGGAGAGGCTCTTGGCTTTCGCTTGTGTCGAAGGTATATTTTTCTCCGGAAGTTTCTGTGCCATCTTCTGGTTGAAGAAGCGTGGTCTTCTCCCGGGTCTCTGTTTCAGTAATGAACTCATCAGTCGTGACGAGGGGTTGCACCTGGAGTTTGCGATAGAACTCTTCAAACTTCTGAAACATAAACCCTCCCAAGAAATTGTGCACAGTGTCGTGAGAGAAGCGGTGGCTATAGAAAAGTCATTCATCCTGGAGGCACTCCCATGTAGTCTTATAGGTATGAACTCTGAAAAGATGTCTGAATATATCGAATACGTGTCTGATAGGTTACTCAAGCAAGCGGGGTTCGATAAAATCTGGAACACTCAAAATCCCTTTGATTTTATGGAAAACATTTCCCTTGATGGAAAGACTAATTTTTTTGAAAAGCGAGTGGGGGACTATGGAAAGATTGACGACTCCACGAGTGTCACTTTCGACGAAGAGTTTTAGGGGGTGATGACCACGTTGCTACCATCCGTGCATGCGCATGTCACGGCGGTTTTGGAACTTTTCTTTATAAGAGCGGGGGCGTCCATGTCAGCGTTGATATCCATGGGTGCGAACATGCTTCCACTGTCGAACATGTCGTAGGACTTCTCATTCATACCGGGTTGGGGGAGGGGCGTGTCGACCATGGCAGGGGCGGGACCGACCATAGCGGGGTCCATCTTCATGGGTCCGGGTCCCGTGGGCATCTCCACTGAGGCTGCCTCGGGCTCGTAGGGCGCGTAGGATTCGCGCTTTATATTCATCATTCCCCATGTGATTAACATGAAAACAATCGTGTGGAGAATGAGTCCAGCTGTAGTAGGACACCCGTTGGGTCCTGAAACCCAAGAACCCAGAATGGACCGCATGAGACGGAACGTGTCGGGGTTGGCGACGATGAAGAATAAAAGAGCCGACAGTAAAGATATGGTGAACTTCTGTTCCTGCTTCTTGCCGTTGCACCCGCATCCACAATCTTTGAAAAGACCCATTTTGTATACTCTATTCTGAGAAAAAAAACTTACTTAAAGTCACCTCGCCAATAGAATATATAACAAGTACCATGGCTAACATCATTCAGCGTTACGAGCAATTTGACTCTTCCACCGTCGTTCTCTCCAAGATGAAGAAGAACAAGAATGGGGGTAAGACTGTATACATTAACGCACAAGGCAACAAGAAGCTGTACCTTCAGCTTCCTTTCATGCGATCCCCTTTTGGCCTGAGTGCATTCACTGACGAGGCAACCAACAAAACTTCTTATTCACTGGATCTTTCTTTTGACAAGGACAACGAAGCAGCCACCGACCTCATGGAGAAGCTCTCCGCCCTCGACGCTAAGATTGTTGAGACTGTCGCCGCGAACTCCAAGGAGTGGCTCGGTAAGCCTTACAACATCGAGGTCATCAAAGAGGCGCTATACAAGCCCCTCATTCGCCCTGGTAAGGATGACTACGCATCTACTATCAAGCTCAAGCTCATGACGAAGCCCACTGGTGAGTTCATGGCTGAGGCCTACAACTCTGCGCAACAGAGCATTCCGGTCGATAGCATCGAGAAGGGACAGAAGTGTATGTGCATCGTCGATTTCAACCAGATTTGGTTCATCGATAACAAGTTCGGTGTGAGTGTCCGAGTTTCACAGGTTCTGTGTGAGCAGTCCACGAAACTTCCCTCGTTCGCCTTTCAGGGTGTGACGCAGCAAGCTGCTGGAGAGGAGGAGGAGGAGGAGGTTGGCGAGGTTGACGAATAAAATATTAGCATATAGTATATGGGAAAAAAGACGATTATTAGTCACGTGAGAGAAATAATCACTAGTAAATCTTGTAATCCGAAGAATAGTTTTAAAAAGTACAACGAAGTTGGTGCGGGGGAGTACGGGAAAGTGTACAAGGCCTGTATAAACGACAAGTGTTTGAATAAAATTGCAGTGAAGAACTCGTCGGAGAATATGTCTGCAGAGTTTCTCATCTCTAGAAAACTTGAAAAACTGGGGGTACCCGTCGTCTATGGGTATGAGAAGTGTTCTAACAGGGATTTACTATTCTCTGAATTTATAAACGGTGTGACACTCAAGAGTTTCCTAGAAAAGAAGAAACAAAAAGTGAAAGGTGATGAATTGAAATCTATAATCATTCAAGTGTTGTATATTTTATATACGATTCATAAAGAGCATCCGTCCTTTCGTCATCACGATTTACATTTAGATAATATAATGATAATGAGAAAACGTAACGACACCAAAAAGGAAATCAAAGTTGGTGATAAAACTATTGCATTCGATGACGCTAAATTGGAAGTGAAAATAATGGATTTTGGGTTGGCCACAATGCGGGGTACAATTAACCCCATCATTAGAAAGTCTTCAACGTTTAAAAATAACTATGGTATTTTTCCGGAATCTGATGTTCTCTATGACGTGCATTTATTCATGAATTCTTTATATGTTTCGAAGGGAGCTATTGGAGCTAAGAAGTATATTGAAAGTTTCTTTAAGTCCAAGTATCTAGAGAAAACATCTAGTGTTGTGAATGAATTCAGACTTCGTTCAGACGTGAAACATGAATTACCCACGTACGAGGAGATATTCAAGCATTCTTATTTTTCAAAGCCTGAAAACTCTGTCAAGGTGTTTATTAATAAGTTACCTGCTCCGGTCAAGATGCCATTAAAAAAAGTAAAATCTCCCGTTAACCAGGAAAAGGCTAAACAGAAAGCTATGAATATTCTCAAGAAAATGGCTAACGCTAAGAAGGCGCCCATCAAGGCACCTAAGAAGGCACCTATAAAAAAACCCACACTTATGAAGCCCCCCACAAAACCCATGATGATGAGGGGTTCGCCGAAATAAAAATATGTATATATATTAAACAATGATTGCTGCTATTTTACTTTTCATAATCGATTTAATGATTCTCATGAAGACTGGTGAGATGAAGAAGGTGGTGGTGGTGGGTGCCCCTGGTAAAAAGGATTGGACTGTCTACGGGACCATGGGGTGTGGGTGGACTCGTAAGCAGCTGGAACATATGGAAAGTAAGGGTGTCTCTCATACCTTTGTTGATTGCGACAAGGGCGAATGCCCTGGTATGGACGCTTTCCCTACCCTCGTCCATAAAGACGGTGAAAAGATTGTGGGATTCAAAGAGGTTTAAATACCACGAATCACAGCGAGAGAGACGGAGAGGAGGAACGCGTCGAGGAACGTGGTGATGGGCTTGAGCACGGTGATGTGCTTGACCAGAGAGTTGTTCCACGTGAAGCGGAGAACAAACGTAGACACGAGAATGACGAGCACGAAGAGAAGAATCTCAGTGAGTGCGTCGATAGGGCGACGGGTCTTAATAACTTCCTTTAACATTTATTACATACGGACATTTTTTTCCTGATGTAATATAATGAAATCACCCCCGACAAACGGTTCTGAGAAGTTGTACACCCTTAAAAGATGGAACGGTAAAGTTGGTATAAATAATAACAACTGTTACGCGTACGCTGTCAACGACTTTAAGGATTATCGCCAGTGGAAAGCACAGCCTGGTGAAAGGGTGAATATTAAAGACAACGGTCCCTACGACACGTGCAAGCGGCTGAATAAGTCCGTGGTAGCTGATAATCCTAAGAAAGTATACGCCACCAAGGCTACGACAAAATGCAAACCCGGGTTTTATAAAATTATGATGGTTATATCTAAATGTAAAAATAATGATTATCTCTGTCAAGGAGATTTTCATTTTTACAAGCAGCATAGTAAGACGGAGTATAAAGTGAAGAGGGAGGACACCCATGAGAGTATCGCTGCGTTCTTCAAGGTGCCAGTCTTACGTATAAAGAGGGCCGCCAAGATTTTGAAGCCTGGAAAGATTATACTATTCAAATGCGACTTCTTTAGTCATAAACGTGGGTGGGCTTCGGGACCCCTGATAACCGGTGCCAAAGGTAAACTCATCAAGGACCCCCGTAATATTTCACGGGATTATCCTGGCCTGAATTACGACACCTATTGCAGTTCATTCTGCGTCAAGAATAAGGGCGTCAAAGTCGGACATACTCACCCCAAAATCCGTCAGAAGGCTATCTAGGTCCATAATGTTTTGAACTTCGAAAAATACATCGAGAGCTTCTAGAGCGATTTCATTATTATAGACATTCAAAGTATTAGATGTTTGACTAGAC
>Ga0209192_10001221_pt1 | contig 21299 bp, 24 predicted proteins | sample ArcticOcean_MG_C_11_FD_187433 | JGI IMG/M metagenome (GOLD analysis project Ga0209192, IMG submission 187433) | Marine microbial communities from western Arctic Ocean - ArcticOcean_MG_CB2_154 (SPAdes) (version 2) | ecosystem: Environmental > Aquatic > Marine > Oceanic | place: Arctic Ocean... | reverse complement strand
CAGACCTTTGTCTTCCGTTTTAGTTGCTGTCTCAGGAATTGGCGTAGCACCCAGAGCGGCCAACGGCGCAGAAAGCGATTGCATTGGCGAGCCGACATAGCCAGCGTATTGGTTTCTTGCGGCGTCGATAAGCGCTTGCTGAATGCCCTGCTGCAACAAGCCTTGCTGCTGCTGGTTTTGCTGGATGGTTTGACCAGTGTTGAATGCTTGCTGGCCTAAGCCACCAAGTTGACTAGCTGCGCCAAGTCTGGCTTGACGGTCTGCCATTGCAGCCTGCAACGCTTGGCTATAATTTTGCTGACGCTGCTGCGCTGCAAAATCTCCGGCCATGCGACCATACTCGCCAGCCATGACGCCTTCAGCAACACCTTGGCGTGATCCGCCAAACGCATTGGCCGCTGTGGCTTGAGCGCCAAGCTGGTTAGATGCCATTTGCTGTTGACGGGCAATGTCTTGCTGCGTTCTATCTATAACTGCGCCAGTGTAAGGATTGGCATAAGCTCCGACATTTAACGGCGCTTGCATTGCGCGCTGAGTTCCGCCTAGCGCGCCTTGCAAAGCACCAGCAGAAGCTTGGTTTACGTTGAAGCCCTGTTGTGGAGCCATTGGCGCTGGCTGGTAGGTTGCGTTTGGCATCGCATTTGGTTGCGCTGCCATTGTTGGTGCTGGTGCTGCTCCGCCCATTTTATAATTCCTTCTGTGCGTTGCGCTTTAAGAAAGTCGCGCCGACTGCGTATGAGAACGGCTCGCCCATCGCCATGATTAGTTTGCCCAGCTTATTACCGCTGTACTTTTCAGGCTTCATTGTGTGAGCCATTTCTTCTGCCCAAGCTCGAACCACTGGCCACAATACTGCGCGAACCGTTTTCGCAGCCAGCGTGTCAGTTTTAATAAATTGCGCAATTGGTGAAGCCCACAGGCGATAACCGCTAACCATAACTGGGTGTTGGCGGAAACGCTTGATGCCGTAACGTGTATCCAGCGACCAAATGTCTGCCGGAAGGTAGCCCATGCTTGCGTATGCTGTGCAGAGGACTGTTCCGCCGCTGTCGCCCGTGTCTGCACCGTTTTCTGCGTCGCTTCTGGAAATTGGTCTAGGAGAAGTTGTTGGAGCTGATGACGTAGCATCCCACAAATTAACATTCTCATTATCTTTTGCGATATAAGAACCAGTCGACATATCGTAATTCATGCCAGCCGGAGCCGCCGCTATCATCTCTGAAACAGTTGGCGCTTCGATTGGGTTATTAGCTCCGCCAACATTGTATGATGGGCCAAGCAAAACTCTTCCTGCAAGAGTGTTACTAGCAAGGCCCGTCCCAAGTTCGCTAATGTCGTTCATCATTTGAGTGCCAGCGCCAGCCGGAGACGTATTGGTAATGCCAGCAGCCGGATTTGTTATTGCGCCACTTGCTTGTTGATCTGGCAGCCAATTTCCGATCCCACCAGTAGCATTAACAACCGCAGGAGTAATCCCGTAACCAGTCGATTGCCCGTATGGATCGTTTGCCGCTTGCTCTGATTGCCAAGCGTAAACGTCCTGAAAGGCGTCGTTGTAATTTGGGTTTGTTGGGTCAGTTCCAAGTATTTGCTGAGCCGTCTGAATGTTTGCAGGCGTATTTGCAAAAATATCAGCGTTAGGTTGAGCAGCCAAGCTAGGGTCAGCCGCTTGGTCTGAAACTTCATAAGTAATGTTTCCACCACCACCACCGCCACCACCACCACCACCACCGCCTCCGCCTCCGCCATTATCTGTCGGAGCTACGGGAGCCGCTGGGCCTGTTGGATAAGATGTATAGTCAATTGGAGCCTGCGCGTTTGAACCAGCAGCGCCAGTAAACGGGTCAATGAAGAAGCTATCAATGTAATCTTTTTGGCCGGGTCGCTTCTCAGCTAATGTTTGCAAGGATTGCTCATAAAGTGGGGCTGCGGAATAACCACGCACACCGTTGGCGTATGTAGTCGCGGCAGGCATTCCACCCATAATGTCTTGCTGAGATGAGGGAGCCGTCATTCCAAACGCGCCAGCAACGTCAGCCGTGTTCTGAAACGCAGCTTCTTGCATAGGCGTAAACGCAGCAACATCTGCACCGTAGTAAGGCACATAACCAAGCTGTGATATTTTCTCAGCTTTGTTCAGGTTGCGCTGCGCTGCGGCCTCAATGTATTCTGGTATTGTAACCGATGAGGACGTTGATCCACCTTTTCCGCCAGACATTATTTAAACTCCTTAACGTAAGACGAATGCTGTGGCTTCCAGCCGTGCTTCGCCAATGGTTTTTTCCAGCCAAAACGTCCTGTCATAGTCAATGCTACACATCCTTGCGCTTTGGCCCATTCTATCACATCGTCGTGCATATCCAAAATTTGACCCAGTTCGCCACCGCCAAGAAATACGTTTAACAACTTCTTTCGTGGATATACCACGATTTCAGTTACTATGCACCCCTTTGGCGTCGGCCACAACTGCATCGTGCCTTTGTAAATGCCCTCAGCCACGTCAATAAAGTCGTGAGTGCCGCCTGAGTAGTCTAAGGCAGCTTCAATCCAAGGCTTGCATCTTTCTAGTTCGTTATCCATGTAACCTCGTAATTGACAAAGTTGACGCTGGAATTGCTGGGACTGGCGACGCTGCGGCTGTGTAATTTAAAAAACCGTTGGTGCTGTCAAACATATAGTTGACCTCAAGATAATCGCCAGCAGCCACTGTAAAGATTTGGGTGCGAGACGTAACTAAGGTTGCGTTGTTCTGATGCAGCGCAGTCGCCATGCCGCTGTTGGCTGCGTCAACTCCGTTTATGCTGGGCCAAAAGTAAAAGTGTACGGTGCTGGCAGAAGTTGATGACACTTGCGCTGAAAACGCCAAGACGTATTCCCCAGCTTCCTCGAATACAATGCGAGATGCAGGCGTCCCCTGCGTAATGCCAGAGTTCCCCACCGGGGCGTCATAGGTTATTTTGTATGCAGTGTTAGCTAAGGCTGCGGTAACGTCGGCAGTCTTGATGAAGTTAGCGTGGCCATCTTCCAAAACAATCTGCCGCCACTCGCCACCTTTTGAAACCACCGGATAACCGTTCACATTATCCCACAGAATTACGCCGGGCTGAGAGGCCGAAGAGTAAGTTTCCTTAAAGCCAAGCTGATCTAAAGCCCGGCCAAGGTAGCGCCGCATATTTTCGGCCCACTGGTTTATATCCAGCGTAATAGGGGGAAGCATTCTACTCACCTACGGCCACCCGCCACTGCGTCAAGTCGCATGATGCCAACGCGCCAATCTGACTCTGCATTACCAGTTACGCGCATTCTAATCTGCCGCCCGGTAAAGCGAAGGCTGGTCGGGTTGGCCATATTATACGGGCCATAATCACGCTCAGTGTCAGTTGGATAAAAGCGCGTCTTAAACGTGGCAGTCACATCACCCAATGTGTTTTCGTCGGGTATCATTCCCCGCACAGCCATTACGTTCTCACCAACGCCGATTGCGATTGGCCCAGTTTCGGCGTATGGCGTTTGGGTTCCGTAGTTAAAGCCAATTTCCTGCTCATACAGAATACCGTCGGCAGCGATCCAGAACGGCTGGCGGAACACGCCACGGTCTACACCCGCAGTGCGGTCAATCGTGCCAGTAGTCCAAATGTTTTCAGCGTAGTCAAAGGCAACGTAGCTGTCGCATTCTATGCTGCTTGCGCTGGGATAAAACCACCATATCTCATTAAAGCGGCTGTTCACAACGGCATGAACTTTTGACCTTTGGTCATTGTTCATGTCGCTAAACACATAGTCGGAAACTTCACATGGCAAGTCTTTGACGGAGCCGCCAGCGTAGATAAAGAATGAACGCTGGCCCATCCAGACTACGCCCTCGTCAATTGACGCAGCAGCGTTGGCCGCGATTAACCCGCAAGATGTACCTACACGCTCAAAGCCATAGACAAATGGTGGGCCACTGTAAGTTGCGGTGTGGGCGTCCTGATCCGTTAGGATAAGAGACTGACCGCGTGTGCGAAGGCCCTTGAGGATAATGCCGTTGGTTTGAATTTCAATGTCACCAGCTTCGTTTGTTGCCGCTGGCGTCCACAAGTTGTTATTTTCACGGTCAGACCATGCAACCTTGCGAGGGTTTCCGCCTGCGCCAAAGGCAAACACAAACCGCTCTTCTGACACCATCATGCCGGAGCAGTCTACCGGAGCATTAGATAATACTGCCGCTGGTGTTGCACCGTTAAGCTGCCATTCGTAAATCTTGCCATCGTCTGCTGTTGTGGCCAGCAAGTATTCGCCCCAGTTTTCCAAACTCCATGTGGTAGCTGGGGAAAGGTTGCCAGTATCTTCTGACGGCAAACCATAAAGGCTGGTTCCGTAATTTCCGCCGCCGTAGCTGGTAAACGAAGTCGCGTCCACGCGGCCAGCCGTAAAGCCAGCAGGCGTAATGTCACTTACAACATTGCCGGACGTCATGGCGTACAACTTATTGTACGTTCCAAATGCCACGAACCGACTGCCGCTGTTGGTTTCCCAAGCAGCCATCGTGCGAGTAACGCCGTCTAGATCAACGCTTCCGCGCTGACGCCAGCCGCCGACGGGACGCAGAGCGCCTTCGTGCCAACGGATTAAATTAGCGTCGCGCCAACGACCTTGAGATTGGTACTCAGTGCCGTTGCGATACTGCCCCGCGGGTATGTTAAGAGGGATTAACGGCATGTGCCTTCTCCCCTTTTAAGGTTTCGTGGGCCAGTCGGCATCGTCTAGATTTGGAAAGTTTGCGTGGCTGGTAACATCACGCAAAGCCTGACGATATGTTGTCATAGCCGCGTCCATAGTTACATCCGTTAAAGCAAAGTAATCTGTTGCAGCCAGCAAGCCATCACGCTTAGTGCGATTGCTTTCGGCTACCTTGGCATCAAGGCCAGCCTGATAAGCAGTCTCATGCTCCGCCTTGGTGGTTGTTACGCCATCCTCTGTAGTGTCAGAGAACATATCTCTGGCAACATACTTTTCAACCCAGTTGCCATTGGCGTCTTGCTCAACGCCGTCACGCACAGACGTTTGATATGCGCCTGTGGTAGCCGCTGGTGAAGCTAGGACAGCCTCTAGGCTAAGGCCAGCAAGTGTCGCAGTCTTCCATGTGCGAGGCAGCGAGACGTTGCTGTAGTGGCTCCGCCATTGCCCTTGGGTTTTGACTTCGCCTGTTTCTGTGTGTCTGTATTCAGCCATCAGAGTGATCCTTTCGTGATGCCGTTGATGTAGTTATGCGATTGCGTAGAAGATGTAGGTTGAGCCACTTTCATTCATATCATATCCAGCATCGGTAACAGTAAACCCGGCGCTGTAGGGGTCAATCATGTCGTAGCTGTTGTCTTCAGCGTCAGTAGTGTTCAAGTTTAAGGCTGGATCATTCCCGGGAACAATCCCTCTGGCGGTATCGAAGACCCACCAATCACCTGTCCCACTGGACTTTTTAATCAACACAAACCTAGCACCTGACGTAAAGCCACAGTCTATATTCTGTGGTGTACCGCCAGTACCCGTGTAGCTCCCCACCTTACTCACACCATCTAGGCTTGCGAAGAGGTAGGCTATGTAGTTAAAAGATGAGCTATTATTTGTTCCGCTTCCGCTTCCTAGCACTAATTCCGTTGCACTTGGTTGACTAGCAAGTTCCTTACCTGAACCGTATACCTCTGTATCTATTTTTGATGAGGATGAGTCTAAAACTAAACGATCATACCCACTACCAGTAATATTAGCATGAACACGCCATGACACAGCGCCGTTTCGTGCTTTATAAATAATCATTTCAGGTGCAACACCAAGACTGTGGTTTAGTGTGTTGGTACTTGAATTTCCGCTGTAAGCCACAACATCGAAGAAGGAAGGCGCACGTTTCCACATCCAACCATATGCTTTATTTGAATAGACTGTGCCTGTATAGGAGCCGATACCATCATTTCTATCGTTTGTGCTGTATGCCCCACCTGAAGCTAACTCTGCGTTTGTTGCGTCAGGTATCAACCCAACGTCAGATTTGCGTAGTCTATCATATAAATACCAACTACCACTCGTAGTTACGTTACGTCTAGACAAAAACATATCAACAGCAAACCCAGTATTGTAACTTGGTGGAGTTGGTGCAGTTGTGCTTTCGCTGTCTATAGCAAAAACCTCAGTCCCAGCCTCAGGTGGAGCAAGTGGGCCACGGCGGATTGCCATGTAGATGTAGGTGTAAGAATCATTTACCCTACCACTTGCACTGGTTATCTTGAAGCCATTAGGTAGCAAATCTAAACTGTTGTCTGCGCTCCCACCATAATCCTCTGCCGCAGGGTCATTAGGGAAAAGTGCAGGGTCGCCACCGCCTGTAGATATGCCCCTCATGTTGTCATATATGACCCAGTTTTCACCCCCGGGCCTTGTTGCAGCTTTTATCAACACCCACTGAGGCTCAAACCCCAAGTCAATCACAGGGCCATCAGTAGAACCATTACCCGTATAACTACCACACTTAATAATATCTTGGTCGCCATCAGGGCCGAACCCACCGTCATCATCGTTGTGTGCGAATAGGTAGGCAACGTAGGTTTCGCCATTTTTATTAACACCTACCTGATCTCCTAACGTAAACTCAGTAGATGTTGGCGCAGTGTCATGCCAAGCAGACCCTAAATCAGATGTTGCGTCTGTTAAGTTAAGATAAAGCACTTCTGTTTCTGGTGCAGCAGTATTACCCCTATGATAGACTACCCATTTTTGGGCGCTACTGGTACGTTTCACAAAAATCATCCCAACTTCACACCCTAAATTATGAGATATTTTTCTATTTTCTGTGCTATTCCCAGTATATGTAACAATATCAAAAAATTTCTCAGCCTTCCGAAATGTCCAAGAGACCATATCCTGACCAGATACATTTATATTCCCAGCCCAATCAGCCCCAAGATTAAAGCCATTACTATTGAATTGATATAAACCATTTGTAGACCCTCCACCGCTATCATCACCTTGAGCGTTGGTAGCATTTGAAAAAAGTGGTTTTTGAACCCCTCTTTCCGTGTCATACAAGCTATGAACACCATTGTCTGTTCTGCTTTTACCCCAAACCAAACCACCTTCGCCATCAAGGTCAATGCCGTTGTTAATCGCTAGTGCTTGACCCGTACCATCATACAAATAAGTGCTGAACACCTCAGTAATATCAAGGCCAGCACCACCAGCACCACCAGCAGCGGCTTCGAGCATTTTCTTTTTAGTAGCCATTATTCAAACTCCTTATGCTAGAGCCTGACCAGCAGTAAATCCATACCATGTAGTCCCACCGTCACGGGTGGTGAACACAAACACATCCTTAGCTGAAGCTGTGGCTGTCAGGGTAGGAGCAGTAGCAGCGGGCCAATCAACAGATGCAGGCCATGTAACTGTGAAGCCAGACGCAGACCCATCTTGGATAATCTCAATGGACATGGTGTAGCCCGTGCCAGACGCTGGTGGATTGCTAAATGTGAATGTGGTGTTCTCTGTCAGTGTGTGGCTGAACGTGTTGCCTGTCTCGCAGTTAACTGTGGTGGCGTTGCTTGTGGATGTGACAGCGGCGTATGTTTCGTTGTAGCTATCAGCTATAAACTCGCCTGTTACGTCAGCCGTAATCTTTGTGTTGATCTGCGTTTGGATGGCGGAAGTTACGCCACTAACATAATTTAATTCGGTAGATGTAGCCGTTACGCTAAGGTCTGACAGTGATGACACCGTACCTTTTGCGTTTAACTGCGTTTGGACATTAGATGTAACGCCATCCATGTAGTTTAATTCAATCGTGGTAAGGGTAGCCCCGTCAAGAATTTCAAACTCAGTATTAGTAACGCCGCCAAGCAGCGTGTCTAAGCTATCCCAGTTTCCATTAAGAAAGCCGCCCCAAGCATCCTCGTCGCCACCGACTGTTGGCTTGCTCCAGCTATAATTGGTTGTGTTCGTAGCCATTACGCGGCCCTCTCTAAATAGTCTGCTTCTGTCCAAGTAGTTGATGGATCAGATGCGTCTGTCCATGTAGTTGTCGGGTCGGGTGCGTCTTCCCACTTATATCGTGCATTTACAACAGGCGTAAACCCAAGATTATCGGAAACCGCAACGTTTCTAATCCTGATATACTCTATATTAGAAGAAATTGAAATAGCAGCGGTAGAAGAGGCAACTACATCGTAAACGCCGTTTGACGTTGCCGTAAATATAACCGCCGCCGATGCCGAAACATTTCGAGTAACTTGACCAGCAGCAGTTGCAGCAAACGCAATACTTGTATTCGCGCTTGCATCTTCAGTGCTTTGGTTCTCGCCGTAGATATACGAGCCGTAAGTGTTAAGGCCGTAACCCGGTCTAAATCCCGGTATAACCTCGTAAGTGATAGCAGATACGCTGGCAATTCCGCCAAGGCTAATGCTTGCCGCCGCGTCAACAATGCGAACACCAGTCGGCTCAGACGCAACAATGCCTATGGACGTAGAAGCCGCCGCCGACACGACAGTGACGGCAGAGGCTGTAACAGAAACGCCAATAGACGCAGAAGCCGCCGCCTGCGTCGTCTCCGGCTCTCCGTACAGCCCAGAGGTAAAATCCCCAGAGCCGTATGTTGAGCGTAAAGACATTAGCTTGCCGTGATGTCTAAGTCACCCGTTGGAATACGGAACACATCGCCATCATTGATAGCTTTGGCAACTGTCAAAGCAGAATGAATAATCATGTTGCCGCCAGAAGCCGCGTCCATAATGCCGATCCAGCCCACTGTACCCCAGTTACCGCCAGAAGCCGCTGGAAACTCAATCGAAGCAGAGTTTGAAGCAGTGTCAGTTGTAACCGTAAACGCAGCAACCGTGCGAGCATAACCGCTGCCAGAAACTTCAGTCCCAGCAACACCAGTGTCAGTTGGATCAGACGTAAACAAGCCAATGTACCAAGCCGTAGGCCGGGTAACAGTATCTGTAGTTAATAAATATTTGAGAGTGCTTGTCTCAAAAGCGTTTGTTAGTGACATGGATTTCTCCGTTAGATATATCTGGTGGCAACTTACACCACTTTTTGTTTAATAGCTAGTGACCCGCATGCGGATACCCGAACCCGCAAATCTAGTGTCATCTGAAGCTTTTTGCAGTGATTGCATGGCCGACGAGTAAAGCGCAGCCCATGTTTGTGTTCTAGCGTCATCGTTCAAGTAAGGAGCAGCCTGAATAAGCGAGCCATACAAATAAATGTCAGGCGCAGTAGTCAAAAGCCAGTTGGACGCATTGCTCGCACTTAACGCAGGCGTCTTGGCGTAATACTGAAGCTGCATTTGGTAATCAGCATCAGGCGTTGGGAAAACTTCAATCGTGTCGCCGATGTTTGCGTAAAAACGCGGAATGCCGGACGTGTCGTTATTATTTTGACGATACTCAAGCATATCATCGCGCGAAATCAACTCAATCCTGTAAGTCGTGCCGGATGTTATGCCAAACCGCACAGTTTCAATCCAATCGGCAGGCATTTGCACATACCGACTATCCAGCGTAGCATCCACGCGGTTAATCATCTTGTAATGCCGCAAGTCACGATTAATGCTGGCCTCAGTTAATGAAATAAAATCAGGAATAACCGTTGTTAAGTCATCGCGGTTAAGCCAATTAGCTATGCTGGTTTGCAGCTCTGCGTATGTTGTGATTGCCATTAGTAATTCCCCGACATTTGTGCGCGGTTGACCAGCGCGTCTAGTGCATACATATCTGCGGCCTCTTTGCCCTGATTTCTCAAAATTTCGTCATAAGTCATTTGCGCGTCAACCCATTGGTTATCAATTTTCTGAGACATATTGGGGTTCATCTGGAAACCCCTTATGTCTTTAGGTAGAGCCTCTGTCTTTAACATATTTGACCCTTTAGGGGTAGAGGCAACCATTTTTGGGTAAGCCTCATCAGGAAACTGCAAATACCAAGGACGAGTTTCACCCATTGTCATATTTCCGCCAACTCTGGGAATAGTCGCATTATAAGATGCGTGAGTATCGCCGTAGTTAAAAAACCCGCCGGTTTCAGGTTCAAATGCCCTAAAGCCGCTGCTCAGAAGTGGCTGGCCAGCAAGTTCAGGGGCCGTTGATGCCCAGCGCACCGCGCCGACACTTGGAACGCCAGCGTTAAGTGCTGGGGCCGTGTCCAAAGATTTTACAAAGGCCGCGCGGTCGCCACCTTTCAAATTTGAAAGATAAGCCGGTAATTCTGAACTAAGCAAGCCCATGCCTTCTGGCAAAAACCTTTCGTTATTTTTAGCAGCACCGCGAAGTGGCACAAAATTTGGGTCAATGTTATCGGCCATTGCGGCAATAAGCTGGGCAAGGTTCATCGTTTCGTGCATACTAAAGTCGCCGCCAGCCGTACCCATTGTCATAGGCGTCACTACGGGCCGTCCGCCTTCCTCAACAGTTTTGCGCCAAACCTTTTCCTTTGTACCTAACGCAACGTCATCCGAAGCAAAGCCGCGCCCGTCAATGTTGTCGCCAAATTCGTGGCCACCTTGCTGCATAACTGATCTTGGAAGCTCTACATCGTTAATTCTGTCAAAAATTGTGTCGCCCATTGTGCTGTCAGCAACAAAGCCAAACATATCGGTAAAACCAGCGTCCTGTAATCCTTCAGCGCTTTTAAGTTGAGGCGCTTCTGTCTCAGAACTTAGCCTGCGGCCAGAAACCGACCAATCACTAGGCGCAACGCCAGATTGCTTTTTAGATGAAAATGGAGTGAATAAAGCTGGGTCTTTAGCTCGACCACCGCCGGCACGCGGCTCAGCAAACCCAGATGTCCTCTCAAATGGCACGGCAGCGGCAAGCTGTTCAGGAGTTAACCTGTCAACCGGGGCAAGCACGTTATTTGACGGCATCTGGCGCGGCACGTTGCTTGACCTAAGCTCATCCGCAGCGGCGGCAGATAATAATCCCCCAGAAGCGGATTTGTTTGCAAACGACAAATTTCGCAAGCTTCTATTTGAGTTGTCAAATCTTGCATCGTCATTTCTTAACACGGCGTCACTTTTATTGGGCCTGTCAATCAGCATAATGTTGCTTGTGCTGTCAATATCCTCTACGCCGTTTTTATAAGGGATATTTGTGTAACCCTCCGCAGCAAGACGTTGCCTCATAAACTGAGGAGCCTCTAATGATCTATCTAGATTATTTTCATCAGCTACATTAGAGAGAAATTCCTCAAGATCAGCTTCCTCCCAAATGCGTCCAGTTTTTGGATTGTTGAAAGGCTTTCTCAAATCGCCCTTGAGCGGATAAGTTAATCCGCCGGTTTGGCCTTCAACACCTAGCTTTCTAGCTTCAGCAGCAGCAGCGGTTCCAACGTGCGGCCCAAGATTGCTTGTGCCAGTTTTCATTTTATTAAAATCGAAATCATCAAAATAATTATTTGATTGCGACCAATGATTAACATCAGACCAATCTTCCCCGAAATTAGAGGTTGGGGTTGCGGGGTCTAATCCGCCACCTTTCCTTAAATTACTAGCAGCGCCGCCACCCATAGCTAAACCAGCAGCACCCATAACCTCTGGGATAAGGTCTTTCTCTGGGATAAGCCCCTGAGATGCTGAATATGGTGCGTCAAATGCTTTTAATACCGGGGCAAGTAATCCAGCTAAAAATCCGCCAAGATTGTTGTCGACTTCAAATTCACTAGTCGAGACGCCACGGGACCCTTCTTCCTTTGACAACAAGCCGCCAAAAATAGGTCTACGGCCAGACGCAGACAGCTCAGCGTCACGCGCCCTCGCCGCATCGTAAATAAACCGAAACGGGCTTGCCTGCTCCCGCCAGTAACGCATCTCATCAGGGTCTTGCTGATACGTTGGTCCAGCCATACAAACAGTCCTCTATTTTTCCAGCACAGTAGCACATTTATTTTACAATGACCACGGAGCAAGTATTACCCGCAATATCACACATCCTCTAAGCCATCCATAACCTTTTTCATGCGGTCAGACAGCTTCCAATGACCAGCGCGCCAGCGAGCAGCATACTGAGCATCCTCTAAATCCAACCCACGCCCGATGTAGGTCTTGATCCAATTATTCATGCGAATATTTTTCATTTTTGGCGATAACTTGTGAAACGGAATCTGTTTCATGCAATACCCTTTAAATTACGTTTGATTGCAGTTTTCCAGCTTGACATAGCGCCGGATAAAGCCGTCGCCGCGTCACTGGCCATTGTCAGGCACAATGCGTCGGCTAAATCCGGCGACTTCAACCCACGCCTACGCATCTCGTCCTTGCTCTCAGCCTTCATCTTGCCCGACGACGTAAACGAGTATCTAATCGCCGTCAGCTCTGACAAGAGCTGGTCGTTGTCCGGCAGCTTGCACGACCTATCCTCAAGCCAAGCCTTCGTCTTAAACCACAGCTCAGCACGCAAATTCATGTACGTCTTGCCCATCGCCGGTGATTCGCCGACATTAATACCCCTGACCGGCGCACCTAACTCACGCAAGCGGTCAACCACGCCACCGCCGACGCCAATACTATCAACTAGTATCTCACTAGGCCGCATACTTGACGGCAAATTTTCAAACTCAGCCATCACCCGGCCCACAGTCTGCATCAAATCTAACCCCTGCCAACTTGTTATCTCCGTCACCACGTTGCCATAACGCTTGCACAAAGCCGTCTTGTCCGATCCAAATCGAGCCACATCCAAACCCCAAATAGGCTTTACATCCGGCGTGACCTCAACATCTCGGTGAATGGCACTCTCAACCAAGTGAAACGGAACTATCGTGTTGTCATCAGCCAGAGGGAACTCACCAAGCACCCTGATCCTGAAGGCGTTGCTATCTTCCCCATATCTAGCCCGCATCTCGTCAACAAACTCATCGCTGACAAGTGGGCTTTCTATGCACGACCAACGCCGGGTCCACCAGCTATCCGACAGCCGGGTTTGGCTCTCGTAAAACGTGCCACTGGACCGCGTTGGGTTGCTCAGCAAGATAGTCGTCGCCGCGTGGCCAGACATCGAGCCAGCCGCAGCCTCGAAGACCTTCTCAGGCACACCAGACGCCTCGTCAACGACAAGTAGCACATTCTCCGAGTGAACACCGGCCAATGCTTCAGGCGTCTCAGCGCGGCTTGTGCGGGCCGATATAAACGCCTCAGATGGCGCGGCACACAGCTCAACTCGATCCGACTTAACCGTCAGCAAGACCTTCAATTGATCCGGCAGCTCGTTGATCCATCTTTTAAGTTCAGCAAACAAAGCATCGAAAAGCTGACCACTGGTCGGCGCAGTCACCACAACCTTATTCGGAAAGCGCAGCAAGACAAACCACAGCATAACCCAACTGGCCGACGTTGACTTACCCGTGCCGTGGCCACTGCGGATGCTGATCTTGCGCTCGCCAGCGGCGACAGCGTTCAGAAACTCAGCCTGATAGTCATGCGGCGTCGCGCCCAGCACCTCAGACACAAATAAAACTGGGTCGTCACGGTAACGCAGCACAAACTCTTCTAGGGGGTTGGCTTCATTCATCTGTGACGTCCTCACACTCAGCGTCAATGGCCAATGCCTCGCGCTCACGGTCAAACTTATCAATGCCAGCAAGATCAGAGTTGACTTTTCTGAGCGCGTCTAGGTGCATGTCGCTCACGCTGATCGTGACATTCGTCTGTGGCCGGTTGCCGTAGCGCTCCTGATTATACGAGCCAGCCATAAACTTGCGCCACTGGACTTTCTCGCGTGTGGCAGATATTTCCGACATAGAGCTACCACCATCCAGCGCGTCAACCATGCCCAAGCCCTCCTCAACCAGCGCGTCAGCAGCAGCGTTCTTAGCCTTGCCAATGACCGCCGCATACTCAGGCATGCTGTGTATCGTCTTGCTGAAGTATTCACGGCTGCACCCGTAACCCTCCGCCAGCTTCGTCATCGTCTTGCCCGATGCCAGCTCTTCAAACAAATACTCAGCACCACCGCGCTGGGCAATGTCAGTTAGAATTTTTTTTCGTAAAGGTTTGCCCGCCATTTTGCTTTCTCCAAAGTTTTCAAATTTTACGCTGGTTATGTGTTGGTTGGCAAGGGGTGGGGGTAGGGGCCAACGCTCTGGGTGAAATGTGGGCCGCGTGTGCGTGCTTTTCTACACACGCACACCCGGCAGAAATCCTGACCCGGGGGGGGGCATTTTGCCTCATCCGCCAGCTAAGACGCATAACGCGTATTATGTTAAATTTAATATGCAATAATTACAATGACATAACATTTATGGGGTATGATAACACCTCGCCGTCACAGTGTTTGCCTTATTGTTGCCACAATGTTGACACCTTCTCGCCTTGTTTGCTACGCGAGCAGATGCGCGCTGCAATGTGACTGTGTCTCGCGCAGAGCTTAAAAACCTACCCAACTAATCAGTGGACAGTGTCGCCATCATCAACGCTATGCAGCTCAACGATTGCCTCGACCATTGCTTGTATGACACGATCATAGTCTGACCCATCAACCAGCCTGCCGCCAATATATTCAGCTAACTCATCCAGCTCTAGTTCAGCTTCGTCGCTGTCGTCGCAGTTCAGGCTCATCTTCAGTTCTATTCGGTACGCCATCGGCTTCCCCTTAAAAAAACGCCCCTGACTGCACTTGACGCAATCAGGGGCAGAGTTGTCGGGCTACCGGGAGAACATAGCCCGCAGCCTCAGTCTAAGCGCAACTGCGCCCAGAAATCAACCTCAGTTGCATTTAGGCTCACCCGGCATCCTTTGAGCTGTCAGCGGCCATCTCACCGGCCAACGCCGCATACCCACAAATATCCACGAAGTTGTCGAGATGCGGCGAGGCTGACCCGCCGATACTTCTGCTGACCTTCATCAGCACCATCATGGATGCCACGTCAACTGCGCTAAGCTCCACGCCTAGATAAGTTGACCAGAACGCAGCTATGCGGCTGTGAGACGTCGCGCTGTCTCCGTATGTGTCGTGTCGATCCTTGCTTATCAAGTGACCGGCGCTCTTGAGTATTTCGTCACGTTTCATCTTATCTTCCTTCAATCATGCCCAAATGGGATTTCATCATCATACAACCTAACGTCAACAATCTTGGCGTTGGGAAACTTGTCTACCACTGCGGCCATCATCTCGTCTGTGCGCACGCTTAGGACGGCGCACACGTCGCTCAGATGATACACGGCCCACGTCGGCCTAGCCTTGCGCACTGCGGCCAGATCACCGCTGGCGAGGAAGCAATATATCTTGCCGCCCCATTCAACGATATGGCCATCAACTTGCGGCGGCTTGAAGCCGTCGACCCTTGCTTTCTCATTCATCATCTTGAGCGCCTTTATGAGAGACGCAGCCAACTCCGCACAGAGCGTGTAATTGTCTGTCATCATGGCGGCGTCCAGATCACCCTTCAGCTCTCTGTAGCGCAGCGCGTAAGCTGGCGGCACACTCTCAACCAGCGTATCACCCCAGACCATTGCCGCCTTAGCCGACGCGGCACTAAACGGGACCACTGCCGCTGCTACCTTGTAGTGGACCGGCTCACCGTAGTTAGTGTGCTTACTTTCAAACTTACCACGATTGGCCATCGCCGCTTTAGCTGATGCCGACTTTGGCTTTCCTGCTTTAACTTTATTAACCATTGTGGACCAACCCTTTTAACCTATTCCAACCCTGCCAACCGAAGCAAGGACGCAAAACTGCGACTTTGACGGGGCTTGGCGTCAGCCAAGAAAGCCCCGGCAATGGCGCTGCTGGTCGTCTCAAAAAAAGAGAGTGTTGGCATTGGCCAACTCTTTTTAGACCTGCGTCTTGACAAAGTGCGCCACTGGGTGTAAATTTCCGGAGGAAATTCAGTAAATCCAGTGGCGCACTATATAAATAAGGTGTTTGCGATATTTCCGAATCACCCTTAATTTCACGGCTTTCAGCCAAATGCGCCAGTCGCGCCACTGGTGCGCCACTGAGAAAATCCACTGGCGCACTACTCAACGACATCAAAATCTTCTTCTCTTTCGGCTTCATTGATCCGTTTTCTTAGCTCATAGATAAACGCGCTCAACGGCTCAATGGCCTTCTCGTACTTAAACTGTCCTTTTGACTTGTGTGGCCAGAAGTTCATCTCAACGTCGTCATCGCCTATCTTGGTGACGCACTGGATGTGCCACGGAGCCTTGTCACGATTTGGCCAATAAAACTCAAGACTTGGGTTGCTGTTTGCGAACCAAGTAAACTCAAGCGCGTTTTCTTTTTCCTTTCTGTCGTGATACCTGTGAAAGCAATCTTTAGAGTCCCCTGTCCATCCAACTATACTCATATTCCCATCTCCCCAACTCTACCTGTTGACATCACGCCGCCACGCTCCTTGCGCTGGCTTGGGCTGTGATACTGTTGCTCTTCAATCAAGCCCTCATCCATCCACTTGCGCAGAATTGACTTGGCTTGCCCGCTGGTCTTCGCGTCGTCTATGTTTGGGAACACATAACCCGTGATGACTAGGCCAACCCAACGCTGCCGGTCTTGCGGCCTGATTGAGTAGCGCTCGCCATCCTCTGGCCCCTTGTCGATGAGTGCCAGCATATTGTTGACTACACTGGTTGACATGCCTGACCACTGATCTGGCAGGTTGAACTCAACGGCCACGCCAATGTATTCTTCGTTGTCGAGTTTGACGCCAATCATGCGCCGGTAGACTGCCTTGTCTGCTGGCGCGCTGAGATTAGCCTTGCCGTCATCAACCCTAAACAGACCTCTGGCGCTGTCTTCCGGCACGCCCAGCGCGGTTGCGTCTTCTAGGCTAACCCGGTTGATAACTCTGGCTGCTCTGGCCGCACCAATAAGTGAGCCTGCGCCTCTGACGCTATCGATGTCAGCGTCAACGCCGTTGCCCTTTCTAACGTGATGCACGACGTGAATGGCGACATTGGCCTCTCTGGCCAGCTTGCGCAGCATTGCGACCACCACTTGCACACTCATATTTGAGTTTTCATTAACTTGGTGAACTGAGACAAATGGGTCAATTATGACTAAACCAATATTGTTGGCTTTGATCTTGTCGCGCATTAAGTTGAGCAGGGCGTCATTTTGGATGATGCCGTCCCTCGTCTCAGCGGCCAGCGTGATGCCAATTGTGTCTTCCGCATCCATAAACAACTTGCCGTCAATGTCATCGTGGCTGACCTTGTAATGCTTCATGGCCGCTGCCAAGCGCAATTGCATTTCTGACAGATCGTCCTCTAAATTAATTATCCAAGTGTTTGTCTGCTGAATTACCTTCTCGTTCAGCAATGGCCGATTCGTTGCAACTGCCAACGCCTCAACCATAGTAAGCGAAGTCTTGCCTATGCCACCGGCGGATGCCGTGACGCTAACAAAACCTCGAATGTGGTGATGACCATAAACCCACTGCCTGCGCGGTAAACTTGCCTCATCGAACCGGAAAACCCTAGTCGGCCATTCCTGCCTCTGTGTAGGCTTAGGTTGGACCTCTGGCGCAATCTGGGCCTCTGGTACGGTGTCAAAGTCGTCTAAGCCGTCATCAGGCTCGTATTCGGCCTCTGGTGCCGCCTGCTTGACCTCTTCAAACGGGCTGGGCCGCAATTCGGCTGCGTAAGTCCTGACAGCCACCCGCATGTCGTTCCCATGCTCGTAGAAGCAATAAAGGTCGAATGCGTCGCCCCAGCAGAACTCTGCGCTGGTTTGGCCGATGCCCGCCGCCATGTCTGAACCTGACAGGCTGACCCAATGCGTGCCGAAATCTTTGGTGGCGTGAGAGCCAGACGTCTGCATTGGTGAGCGGTAGCTGTCGGAGCGACCTTGCTTCTCGTAGCCATGCTTGACCATCAGGTCGGCAATCGTGTTGCTACGATTAAACTCGGCAACTGGATCACTCTCACCAAACTTATTTTGCTTTTCTTCACGTTGCTGCGCTCTGATTGCACGCTCGGCGGCGGCACGTTGCTCAGCTATCTCGGCATTCTTCCGCCTAAAAATCAAGTTTGCCCAGATTGTGCTTTCCTTTGGCACCATCAGGCCGTCACCGCGATTGCGTGCGCCGTGGTAAAATAGAGGGTTGCCTGCGTCATCGCGTTTGGCTGGCGGTACGTTTGGAAGGTAGATTGGCTGACCGGTGCGCGATAATGCTGGGTCACAAGTTATACCTTCGGCGGCTAACAGTTCAAACAGCGATAACTGGGCGTCAACGTAATCCTCACCCGATATAGGCTCTGACAGCGGGATAAGTGCGCGCCACTTGCGGTTGTCTTCGCTGGCCCCGGCTGACGAATAAAACAGTGAGGAAGCATTGCCGGTGATTCGGTCAACGGCTGTGCGCAGCTCTGTGAGAGACGGGTCGCCCTCGTCCACGTCAATGGCCAGCATCCAGTATTCGCCGCGCTCACGTTGGGCTGCGTGGCTTCTTCCGTCATGCTCACGATAAGTTGATGGGATAATGAATGCGGCTTTTGACTTCTCAATGGCCTGCGGTTCGTCAACCAGTGCCGCGATTTCCTTCAGCTTGATTGGTGAATACTGTGAACCGGCTTCGTTTATGCGAGTGTCCAGCGCACCGGCTGCAAGTAGCATCTCAACCTTGCCAACGTCGCTTGTTTTTGTTAAAGTTTTCATATTCGGACTTTCTCCAATCAATCGGTCTGTTTTCCTAGTGGAACCCCGGCAGTGTCCCAACTGCCGGGGCTTTCTTTATCAAAACGGTATTTCGTCATCCTGTAAAGCTGCTGGCGCTGGGGCGGCTACGGTTTCAACCGCAGCAGGCCCGAAGTCGTCCAGCGCTGCGTCAAGTCCACCCTGCATAGTTGTGCCGACTTCATCAAAGTCATCTAAGCCACCGCCGCCGTAGACCGCGTGGGTAACTTGCACGGTGTCAATGAGCAAACTGATGCCGCCATTGCCGTCTGGGTCAGTTACTGGATACGCTGTGGCTTTAATGCTGCCCTTTGAGCCGCCCCAAAATGCCAAGTCAGCCAATGGCTGCTTCATGCCATCAATCACGCGAGGCTTTTCGTTCAGCACACCTTGGCTGTTTGTGCCGTTGCGTTTTGCGCGAAACTCAAAGTTTCCGCTTTCAAGCTTCTTCATACCGAAGACTTTTGAGAACGGTTCAGTGCGATTGCAACTTTCATAGTGCGCTTTTAATTCAGCGTGCAGCTTGCCAGCTTCGTCCTTTGGCATTTCCCATGAGATTGAGTAAGACGCGCCGGAAGCACTTGGGGCGCATTCCTCGCTCTGTTTTTGAGCTGTGTTAAAACGATAAGTGCCGTTTAACTTCGGATACTTAAATTCCACGTTTCGGATCATCGTCGGTTTAAAGTCAGTATTAGCCATGTTTTAGTCTCCTAGTTTTAAAATTCGGCTGCATCCAATTGCAGCCATCTTGGTAGTACGACCACATTGGTCGTGTCGGACCAACCAGTGTCCCATCTCTGGGCCTCGTTGGCTTTGGCAATCTTGTGGAGGGTTTCGTGCATCTTATGCTTGCCCCACGCAAGATATTCGGGTGATAGAATGTTCGTTGATACGGCATATGGTGCCGACTTTTCAACATTTACGAAAACAAATTGGTCAACTGGCCAGCCAGCGCAAGTCATAGCATGAAGATAGAAGGCGGCTTGTATTGCGTAATTATACGAAACCATGTCCTTGCCTACGCCTCTGGGTGAAGCGTCCTGACACGTCTTCAAGTCATATATTACGCCCTTGGCATCCCAAAAGCTGTCTGGGCGGCACTTGATATTTAGCTGGGTTGACGGGTCAGTGGCAAAGAAGCTGGCCTCGTTGACCGTTGTGTCGCCCGCCATGCGCTGGCCTGCTGGGTGGAACAGCACGCTGTCGGCTACATTCCGCGCAAGGTCATAATCGCTGGCAGTCAGCAGCGTCTCGCCGTTTGCCTGCGCCTCTTCATATAGATCGGTCCAAGCCTTGCCGCGCCGGGTATCTGGCCCACGCACCATGCCCTTGCCGTCTTCCAGCACCATTGCATGCACACAGGTTCCAATGTCAAACACTGGGCTGGACTTGTAGACCTTGGCCTTCCAGTGCGCCAGCGACTTGCTGTGAACCATCTTTGCGTCACTTGAGCTGATTGCATCCTCATCGTGATATTTAGCGTTGGTCATTTTATCAGCGGTTATCATAAGGGAAATCCTTTGGCGTTAGCTCTGGAAGACCTTTGGCGGTTTCGTTTCTGCTAATAAGTCTTCGGATGCGAAAAAAACCTTTATGCTCCGGGAATCTATCCATGTACCATCTGGCGTAATATGGTTGATGATTATTGTTTACTTTGAACGTAGATTTACCGTCCTCGCCAACAGTGTCGGTTTCCCAGCGAATGCGTTCAAAAATTGCTTTTGCTGAATAATTAGAAAAGCCTCTTCCAGACATTTCTCGGGTAAACTTTACATACAAAGCCCAAACATTTGGATTTGACAAATGAAATTTACGGGCGGATTTCTCTAGTTCATCTTTGCGTGTTCGAGGTGATAAATCCTCATGCCTTATGTTGCTATTCATCACATTTTCTCCCTAGCAATAAAACAAAACGTCTCAAAGTCTGTTTCGATTTGGCCTTCGCCGTCTTCCATTACGGCTGACAAAGGCATTACGCAGCGGATTTGCTTGCGATCATATTTATAGATCAGGCAAGGTATTTTGCATTCAAGCTCCGCTGCAACTTCAACTTGCACCCACCATGCCGGTGATCCGCCGATTGGCCCGTCTCTGTACCGCTTCAGCTCCAAACTGAACGGAAAGTCAGGGTTATCGCATATCAAGTCAGCGTGAGACACTGCCCGATATTGCTCTAGGTCGCGCTTGAACTTTATGCCAAGCTCATCAAAGAGCATCTTGGCAATTTCACGCTCAAAGCTTGCGCCCTTATTGCGACCATTGACCATTAGTCAGCCGGTGGCTGTTTAACTTCGACGCCCAACTCAGCGGCCTTAGCCACCGCAGAAGAGCGCACAAAGGCTGCGAAAGAAAGGCCCGTCTTGCGACATGCCAGCGCCAGCGCCTGCTGCTGTGCCGTGGTAAATCCGATTGTTTGTTTGTGATCCATGTCACCCTCCATTTGATACTCAACTTTCTTAGCGTGTAATTAATACTGGCACAACCCCAAATAAGTGCTTGCGCATACCTTTTTGGTATGTCATACAATATGAGTAACTAGGAAACAAAGGAATACAAACATGACACCGAATAAATCACAAATCAAAGCGCGTATCGAAGAGCTTGAAGTAATGCTGGCTGATGCCACTCCAGAACAGATTGCAAAATCTAAAGCCGACAGTGT
>Ga0209192_10001218_pt1 | contig 21332 bp, 13 predicted proteins | sample ArcticOcean_MG_C_11_FD_187433 | JGI IMG/M metagenome (GOLD analysis project Ga0209192, IMG submission 187433) | Marine microbial communities from western Arctic Ocean - ArcticOcean_MG_CB2_154 (SPAdes) (version 2) | ecosystem: Environmental > Aquatic > Marine > Oceanic | place: Arctic Ocean... | reverse complement strand
CTAGCTCTGACGATCCTTGGCCTCTACATGCTGCTGGACGCGGTCCTGTAGCAAGCTAATTTTTTCGGCTTTTGAGCATCAGTAAGTCCACCTCTTGCCTCAATGGAATCGAATTGGACGCTCCCCTAGATTGAACGGAAATCCCTGCGGCTACGGTGCCAAGTTCTGCGGCTTCCAAAGGCGTTAGGCCTTGAGCTAGTCCTGCCACCACGTAGCCGCAAAACGTGTCCCCCGCGCCGGTAGCGTCGATTGAGTCGACTTTCATTGCTTCAACGTGGCCAAGGAGCTCTCCATCAGCAAATACCGATACCCCCTGAGCACCCTGAGTGACAAACACTAGTCCCACACTTTTGGAAAGCTCTGCGCCTGCGCTTTCAAAGTCAGCCCCACCTGCGATTTGAGTCACTTCTGTTTCATTGAGAGTAATAATGTCGATAAATTCCAGCAGCTTGGAATCAAACTCTGATGATGGTGCAGGGGTAAGCACAACTCTCCAGCCAGCCTTCTTGGCAAGCGCGGCAACTACTAGGTTGTTGTCATTGCCTATCTCCAACTGCAGGACAAGAAGTCCTGGTCCATCTTGAAAACTTTGCTCTTTTAATTTGGGACTGTAATTAGCTCCTGGAACAACTGCGATCTGATTCTCGCCGTCTTGATCCACGAGTATGAAGGCTTTACTGGTTGCAGTATCAGCGTCGAGGATTCTCGAGAACACAACTTTTTGTTCCGCAAGAAAGTTCGTCAAAAACTTACCGTCGTCATCGTCCCCAACTGCAAACTGAAAAGTTACATCACCACCAGCCCGATGGATTGCAACCGCCTGATTGAGACCCTTTCCTCCGGCAAAGCGCCCGGATTCGGACGCAACCACAGTTTCCCCGGGCAAGGGTAGCTTTTTCATAAATACCGAGTAATCAGCGTTGACACTGCCAACTACTGCAATGAAAATTCCTTGTTTCATTCGGGCCCCTTTGGGTTCGTACCGTCCTGATGCTCCAGCTTTTTAAGAATAGCCAACTGACTACAAATAAAACGCTGAAACTAGCCTGAAAGATGCTCCGCCAATACCCAAGACGCTGCATTTGTTTCGTCAGCTTGATAAAAAGCAGTTTGACTAATTACTGACTTCAACATGGAAAAGCGTTCATAATAACAATTGGCAGAGACTTCTCAGACGATCAGCGGATCTAGCAAATAGGTTTGTCAGAGTGAAAAACTAATGGAGGAGTGAGCCGATGCTTAGATCGCTAGGAATAGCTGGAGCGATTCTGCTGGTTGCAACGGGTTGCACTTCCGCACCTGGGCCCAAGCCAATTGCGCAGATGGAGCATGTCCACAGTGTCGCAGCTGATGGGGGTAACTTTTACCTTGCCAGCCACCACGGTATTTACAAGGGATCCGACGAGGGGTGGAACTTGGTCGGCGAGGAGTTCGATGCCATGGGTTTGACGATTGATAAGGGCGTTTTCTACGCCAGCGGCCACCCGGGCCCAGGACAGAACTTTCCCAACCCGCTCGGGATACTAGAGTCCCGTGACAACGGAAACACTTGGACGCCAAAAACCTTCACTGGGGAGGTCGACTTTCACCTGCTAGAGGTATCGGGAGATGCAATGGTCGGTCTAGCAGCTAACTACGGTGTGGTAGTTGGATCCCAAGATGGAGCCGTTACTTGGTCCAACATTGCCACCCCAAGCCTGACCAGTTTGAGCCTAAATCCAAATGACGGTCTGCAGTTCCTGTTGACTTCGGAGGGCCTCCTGTACCTAACCGAAGACTCAGGGCTTTCTCTCACAGAAATCGATGCACCTTCGGGCCTGATAAAAGTCGACTGGTATGACGACGGAATTATTGTCGCTACCGATTCAAAAATATACAGGAGCCCTGACTTGGGAATGCCGTTCCTAGAAATTTCGCAGTCGTTTAGAGGCATAAGAGATGTGGCGGCTAGCGGTGCAAATATTATTGTCTTGGACGAGCAAGGGGCGCATGTCTCCGCCGATAACGGCAAAGTTTTTAGTCTGCTGCCCTAGAGCTATCGACTAGCGTGCGGCGCCCTGGCAGGTATCGAAACTGCAAACTAGTCCTATGTCCTTTTGCATAACTCCCCTAGACTTCTAATGAGCTGGTGATAAATCACTGTCTTGCGTCGTAGAACGACCCCCACGAAACTGTGGTCAAACTTTTTCTTTCGGCGAACGAATTCATCCATCGATGTCTTCGCCGTATTCCCCATTATTTGGGCTCAAAAGTGATGTTTCGCATCACATGAAAGTAATTACATTATGTCTTCAAAGACCTTTATTGACCTTGGCGTGCCAGCCAAAATTGCCGCTGTGCTAAGCGCACAAGGCATTGATACGCCGTTCCCCATCCAAGTTGATTCGCTTCCAGACACATTGGCCGGGCGAGATGTTCTAGGTAGAGGTAAAACTGGTTCTGGTAAAACCCTGGCCTTCGGCATCCCAATGGTGGCCAGGCTTGCTGTTTCTTCAAACAGTAACCAGGGAATGCGCAAGCCAAGAGGTTTAGTGCTAGCGCCAACCCGTGAACTTGCCACGCAGATTACAAACGCGCTCCAACCATTGGCTAACGCGATGAATCTAAGGGTTACCACAATCTTTGGAGGCGTTCCTCAAAAGAAGCAGGTTCAAGCGCTCAGGGATGGTGTCGAGATCATCGTCGCTACCCCAGGCCGACTTGAAGACCTAATGGCTCAGGGCATTTTAAAGTTGGACGCGATTGAGATCACCGTGTTGGATGAGGCTGACCACATGGCGGACCTTGGTTTCTTGCCTGGTGTTACCAGAATTTTGAATGCCACCCCTAGAGGTGGCCAGCGCTTATTGTTCTCGGCGACCCTGGATAACGGCGTAAAAAAGCTCGTAGATAAGTTCTTGCAGAACCAGGTTATGCACGCAGTCGACGAAGCCAACTCCCCGGTTACCCAGATGACCCATCACGTGCTCGAAGCCTCTGACGCAGAGGCAAAGAAGCGATTGGTCTACGCTCTGGCTTCCGGAACAGGAAGAAGGATCTTGTTCATGCGAACCAAGCACCACGCCAAGAAACTTGCTAAAGCTCTAACTCAGGCTGGCATACCGGCAGTTGACTTACACGGAAACCTTTCCCAGGCCGCTAGGGATCGAAATCTGGAGGCGTTTAGCGCTGGTAGAGCCAGGGTTTTAGTGGCCACAGACGTGGCAGCAAGAGGCGTTCACGTCGACGGAGTGGACCTCGTGATTCACGTTGATCCACCTGCTGAGCACAAGGCATACCTTCACCGCTCTGGCAGAACAGCAAGGGCTGGAGCATCGGGTGATGTGGTGACGATATCTCTGCCGACCCAACGCAAAGACTTATCTGATTTGCTAAGCAAAGCCAAAATCTCCGTAAAGCCAAAGTCAGTTACTGAAAAGTCACCAGAAGTAATAGCGCTCATTGGCGAAGTTGCCGAATACGTGAAGCCGACTGCTCCAACAGCTCAGCCCAGAAAGACTGGTGCATCGACTGGTCGAAATGCCCAGCGAAAGCGAGCACTCAGCGAGTCTGGTAAGCCTCAAAATCAGCAGTCAAGGGCACCCGGTTCGAGACCCCATTCGCAAGGCGCAACAAATGGATCGCGTCGCCGCCAAAATTCGAGATAGGTCCAGTGCCCGCAAAATAAGAAGTGCCCTCGGCAGGAATCGAAACTGCGATCAAGAACTCTTGTCAACCCATTTCAGCCTGCTAGCCTGAAAACATGTTCGATCTATCTGGAACCACCGCTTTGGTAACCGGAGTTGGCGCGAAAGGTGGCATTGGCTATTCCATCGCGCAGCACCTAATGCTTCAGGGTGCCACGGTGCACATCACCTCAACAACCAAAAGGGTTCATGAACGTGCCGATGAACTAACAGAACTACTGCAAGAAACTTCCAGAACTGACACCTCTAGAGTCAGCGCCACGATCGCCGATTTGACGGACTCAGACCAGGTCCAACAACTGTTTTTCGGCCTTAAAAAACTCGACATTCTGGTAAACAACGCGGGCATGACGTCGGCCAAGGCTCCACTTGGCGATGACGAGACTACCGACCTAACCCAAATCAGCGATGAATCTTGGGCATTGGGCACTTCTCGAAATCTGGACACGGTTTTCAAAGTCACGCGAGCCGCACTCCCGCTTCTTCGAGTATCCACCAGGGGCCGTATCATCATGGTTTCATCTGTGACTGGTCCACGTATGGCAATGAAGCATCAGCCCGGTTACGCCGCGGCAAAGGCCGCAGTGGTTGGACTGATGAGGTCTCTGGCGTTGGATGAGGCCAGGCACCAAGTCACCAGCAATGCGATCCTGCCGGGATGGATAGCCACGGACACCCAGTTAGCGGATGAGTCCCGCCAGGGCCTAGGAACACCGCTTGGTCGCTCTGGCACGCCTGCAGAGATTGCTGCCACCGCGCTTTGGCTAGCCTCGAAGGAGTCCGCTTACCTGACCGGCCAAGAAATAGTGGTTGACGGCGGTAATTCGATCGCAGAAGAGCGCAGCTGAAGCGCGTTAGTCGTTTTGCGGGCGGCGGCAAGGAATCGGGTGTGATGCGAATAGGGGCTCTCGGTATTAACTTGGTGCCCTCGGCAGGAATCGAACCTGCGACCAAGAGATTAGAAGGCTCCTGCTCTATCCACTGAGCTACGAAGGCGGGGTTGGCTTTGAAGCCTTGACCATTCTACAAGCCCGTGTCAAGAAAGGTTTTGGTATGGCCAAAACTAAGCCCTAAAAAAATTGACTAAGTAATGACAGATATGACCCATCAAGCACACCTTTTTGGGGAATAGAATGATGATGTAAATCCCAATGAGAGCCGGCCAGCCAATGACGCTTAGCACGACCCAGATTCCAATCGTTCCAGCAAAAGATGAACTGTCTTCGGCAGTCGTCGAGCAAGTTCAACACTGGGTCCTCGATGCGTCACAGCAGAAAAATTCGCAAGCCGCGAATCGGCTTTCCGGCTTACTCCAGGACTCGAACGGACTGGACTTCGCGGTCGGTTTTGTGGATGGCGTAATAAGGCCCGAGAGCCTCAGGGTCGCAGCAAAGAATCTTTATCGTCTTCGCAAAATCACACCCAAATTTTTACCATGGATTCTTCGTGCCATGGTGTCTCTCGGAGCAAACCTGGCCAGGCCTTTTCCATGGATTGTCATTCCAATTGCCCGCAAGGTGTTGCGCTCTTTCGTCGCACACCTCGTCATTGATGCAACCCCAACCAAATTGAGTAGAAGTATCTCTCGGCTTTCAAAGCAAGGCTCAACTTTGAACGTCAACCTATTAGGAGAGGCGGTTCTTGGGAATAAGGAAGCTGACCGCAGACTGCAGAAAGTCAAAGACGTTCTTTCCAGGCCGGATGTTGATTACGTCTCAGTTAAGGTGTCAGCAATAGTTTCGCCTCACTCACCCTGGTCTTTCAATGAAACCGTGAGTGATGTAATTGAGCGCCTCACACCGCTATACCGAATTGCCTCAGAGTCAAAAAAACAAAAGTTTATAAACCTCGACATGGAGGAGTACCACGACCTCGACATGACCGTGGCGGTCTTCAAGGGCATATTGTCAAAACCAGAATTTACTAACCTTCAGGCCGGCATCGTCTTGCAGGCCTACTTACCAGACGCAGTACGAGCAATGATTGACATTCAGCAGTTCGCTGCCAGCCGTGTCTTTGCTGGCGGCGCTCCGGTGAAGGTCAGGGTCGTAAAGGGCGCCAACTTGCCGATGGAACGAGTGGATGCCGAATCTCACGGCTGGCCACTTGCAACAGTGGAATCTAAGGCGGCTGCCGATGCGAACTACAAGAGGGTGCTGAACTATGCACTGACTGAAGAGCGCGTAGCAAACGTTCGGATTGGCGTCGCTGGGCACAACCTATTTGACCTTGCGTTCGCCTGGCTCTTGGCATCTCAGCGGAATGCTCAAATCGGCATGGACTTTGAGATGCTGCTAGGGATGGCAGAAGCGCAGGCTAACGTGATCAGAAAAACAGTTGGAACTCTTGTGCTTTACACCCCTGTTGTTCACCCGCAGGAATTCGATGTCGCCATCGCCTATTTGATCAGGCGATTAGAGGAGGGCGCCTCAAAGGAGAACTTTCTCTCAAACGCTTTTAGGTTAACCGACCCGGATATTTTCCAGGTTGAAGAGGAACGCTTCAGGGATTCTCTATCCATGCTGGATTTGGAAATCCCAATCCCTAACCGACTGCAAGACCGTCGCAACGATGTGGCATTTGCTCCAGCGAGTGGCTTCGCAAACGCCGCAGACACTGATCCGTCCTTGGCTGGTAACCGAGCCTGGGGATACGAAATTATTGGTCGTGCTGGAACCAGTGATATCGGTTTAGACCTAGTAGCGAACCAAACAATCTCCAGTGAAGCCAGCCTTCAAGAAGTCATGGACAGAGTTGTAGCTGGTGGAGCGCGCTGGGCCAACGAGTCTTTGCAGACGCGAGCCACTAAGCTCCATGAAATCGGTGTGGCAATGGAAGCCAACAGGGGACGTCTAATAGAAGTCGCCATGGCTGAGGCTGGCAAAACAATAGAGCAGGCTGACACTGAAATCTCAGAGGCTGTTGACTTTGCCCATTACTACGCCCAACGAGCGCTTGAGCTGGACAAGATAGATGGTGCAAGCCCAGTCCCATTTGGCGTCACCGTTGTGACTCCCCCCTGGAATTTTCCAATTGCCATTCCAGCCGGTGGTGCACTAGCTGCTTTAGCTGCAGGTTCTGCAGTGATATTCAAGCCTGCTGGCGCGTCGGCAAGGTGTGGAGCGGTTCTTGCCGACATAATCTCCAAAATCATTGACCAGGATGTCTTCGTCCCGGTCCAACTAAGTGAGTCCGGGCTAGGCAAGCAGCTTCTCTCCCACCCTAAAGTCGACCAAGTGATCCTGACCGGCGGTTACGAGACAGCTCAACTGTTTAGAGGCTTCCGCCCTGACTTGAGACTGCTGGCTGAAACCAGCGGCAAGAACGCAATTATTGTTACCGAAAGCGCTGACTACGATCTGGCAGCTAAAGACATTGCTTACTCCGCTTTTGGTCATGCTGGTCAAAAATGTTCAGCTAGCTCGCTGGTTATCTTGGTTGGATCCGTGCATAAATCGAAGCGATTCTTGCGCCAGCTGCATGACGCAGTCAGCAGTATGCACGTCGGTCATGCCAATGACCCCAGGACACAAATGGGGCCAATGATCGCTGCCCCTGCGGGAAAGCTGCTCGAAGGCCTGACACAGCTTGGCCGCGGAGAAAAGTGGTTACTTGAGCCTTCTCAGCTGGATGAAACCGGAAAACTGTGGTCCCCCGGAATCCGAGTTAATGTCGTACCGAATTCGACCAGCCACCTGACCGAGTATTTTGGTCCAATTTTGTCCATCATGATCGCACCTAATCTAGAGGCGGCAATCGCACTTCAGAATTCAGTGGACTACGGCCTAACAACGGGGATTCACTCCCTGGATGCAGTCGAAATAGAAAAGTGGCTTGCCAAAATTCAGGCCGGAAACCTATACGTAAACCGTGGAATCACCGGCGCTATCGTTCAGCGTCAGCCCTTCGGGGGCTGGAAGCGCTCGAGTGTCGGCCCGAGCACCAAAGCAGGTGGACCGAACTACATCCTTAGCTTGACTAACTGGAAGAGTTCGCGCTCGACTGCCAGCGCTGAGATCCGAAACAAGAGTGTGAATGAACTACTTGCTATAGCTCAGCTGACGGATTTTTCTGACACCGAAATGGAATCGCTTGTTCGCGCTGCCAAATCTGATCAGGCGGCGTTAACGGAGACCTTCAGCAACGCAACCGATCCTTCCAACCTGGACAGCGAGCGGAATGTCCTTCGCTACAGAAGAAGCGATTGCGTGCTTCGCATTCAAGACACCGCAGGCAGTCAAGAAACCATGAGGGCCCTTTCGATTGCGCTAGTGCTAGGAAGCCTCGACATCAGTGCTTTTGAACTGGATAAGAACGTAATGTCTCTTCTAAAGAAATCTGGTTTGCGTGTTGCCATAGAGGACCAGGACACTTTCGAACGCAGACTAGCGGCGAGCCCGCGGAGAGTTCGACTGGTCGGCGGTGCACCGATAGTTGATGCCGACAGTGCTTTTTCCAACTGCGACGTGGCTGTTTACAGCCATGAGCTGACCGAATCTGGACGAATTGAGCTATTGCCATATTTCAAGGAGCAGTCAGTAACTGTGACCGGTCACAGGTTCGGAACCCCGGTGCAGTTTGTTGCCGAGCTGAGCATCTAATTGACAGGAGCTTCTAAGGTAACGGCTCGTTATTTTAGGGACTAATCTCCTAAACTGTTGAGTTGTTAGTTCGGCCACCAATCAAAGAGGTAATTCGTTGTCAAATATTTCCAGACTCTCGCTAGCCAATCGCGCTGTTGTTGCGCTAATTACCTTGATCATCGGTGTATTTGGCCTGCTGTCCGTTGGAAACCTAAAACAGGAACTAATCCCATCCATCGAGATTCCATCGGCTGCAATTGTGACTTCATACGCTGGAGCATCACCCGAGGTTGTGGACAGTCAAGTTTCGGTCATTATCGAAAACGCGGTAATTGGGCTTGAGGGCTTGGAATCAACCAGTGTCACATCTTCAACCGGTTTATCGGTGCTACGAGTCTCTTTCGAGTTCGGAACCAGCACCTCTGATGCGACCGAAAGGCTAAATAACGCCATTAGTGCAGTTGAGGCTTTGCTTCCTGCAGATGTGAGCCCTCGAGTTATCTCGGGCAGTTTCGACTCGGTACCAATCATCGTCCTTGCGATTTCGGCAAATAATGGTGACAACGAGAGCCTGAGCGCAGAGCTTGACAAGATTGCACCTTCGGTTTTCCAGCAAGTAGATGGCATTAGGGACATTGCCGTTTCCGGAGGTAAGCAAAAAAGACTTAATTTGGAACTTGACCAAGTAGCTCTTGCTCAAAATGGCCTTAGCCAACGAGACATCTCCACAGCATTGCGTGCGAACGGACTGGTTTTGCCGGTTGGCTCTTTGACTGACTCAGATGGCAGCATCTCGATTCAGATGGGAAATGCTGTTGACACAGTTGCTCTAATGGAATCACTTCCTCTGATCTCGGCCACTCCGAATCCAAGCGCGCTTGGAGTTGTGACAATTGGGGATGTTGCAATAGTCACCTATGAAGATGCTCCAATAACCTCGATTGCCCGAACCAATGGCAACGAAACTCTTGCTATTTCGATCACGAAGACACCTGACGGCAACTCAGTTGACGTTTCTCGAGGAATCCAGGATCTAATTCCTGACTTGAAGGCGGCTCTGGCAACAGACGTGACAGTGGTCACTATCTTTGACCAGGCGCCATTTATTGAAGAGAGCATCAAGGACCTGACAGTTGAGGGCCTATTAGGGCTTGGGTTCGCAATCCTCGTGATTCTAATTTTCCTATTGAGTGTCAAATCCACGATCATTACTGCTATTTCGATTCCGACATCATTGCTTATAACTTTTATTGCTTTGGAATTTGCGGATTACTCCCTGAACCTATTGACGCTTGGTGCTTTGACAATCGCGATTGGACGCGTAGTAGATGACTCGATTGTGGTTATTGAGAACATAAACCGACACCTGAGCTATGGTGAGGAACGAGTGAAAGCGGTTCTTTCCGGAGTCAAGGAAGTCGCCCTAGCAATCACATCTTCGACACTAGCTACCGTTGCAGTCTTCCTACCAATCGCGTTAGTTTCTGGATTAGTTGGGGAGCTATTCCGACCCTTCGCTTTCACCGTCGCAATAGCGTTGCTGGCCTCACTACTTGTGTCACTAACCATCGTTCCAGTGTTGGCTTATTGGTTCCTTCGCATGCCAAAGCGTCTTTTGGCAGCTCAAGCTGCTGACCCAGTCGCCTTTGAGGCAAACCAGCGCGAGCTCGAAGAGCAGCGTGAAAAGCGCAGCCTGCTTCAGCGCGGTTACATTCCAATCCTCAACGGCACAAAGAATCACCCTTGGGTAACCCTGACGGCTGCAGTATTGATTTTGGGCTACACGCTCTCACTTGTTCCACTTCTAAAAACCAACTTCATCGATGGTGGCGGGTCAAATCAGTTCGACGCCCAGCTGAGCATGCCAACCAATGCAACCCTTGAAGAACAGGACAAGGCCTCGGCTCTTCTTGAAAACCAAATCATGGCTCTCGAAGGTGTCGAAGTTGTTCAAAGCACAATCGGCTCATCCGGAGCGGATGGAAGAGTTGCATTTGGAAGAGCAGCCTCCGGCGTGCGCCTGACAGTAACCGCAGAAGATGGCGCAGATGTAGAAGCCCTGCAAACAAAAGTGCGTCAGTTAGAAGTAGCGTCAGGCAGCGAAATCACAGTCTCGACTGGAGGTGGCTTTGGTTCCAGCGAAACAATTGACATTGAAGTGCTCGCAAATGACCCCGCGCTTCTTCAGGACTCTGTAAACAGCCTTGTGGCAGGACTGGCTGATGTTCAGAACGTTAGCTCAATCACAACAACTTTGGACGCGGATCAAAGAGTACTTGAGGTCGTTGTGGACCGGCAGAAGGCTGCAGCTTACCTTTTGACTGAGACTACAGTTACAGGAATAGTCGCCTCTCAACTTCGCCCTTCATCGCTTGGCACCTTGAACATCGAGGGGAAAGACGCTGATGTATATATCTCCGGTGCCCAGGCTCCAGAATCCATTGATGAGGTGAAGGCCTTGTCGATACCGACATTCCAAGGGCCTGTGCGTCTGGACAGCATTGCGACTATCACCGAAGTTCTAAAGCCAACCTCAATAACATCTGAGAGAGGTAGCCGCACCGCCACAGTTTCACTAGCCCCAATTGGTGAAGACCTAGGAGCTATTTCAGCGGACATTACCGATACTTTGGCCCTAATTGAACTGCCGGCCGGTGCCGAGGCAATCGTCGGTGGAGCGGCCGCAGACCAGGCCGAGAGCTTCAGTCAGCTGGGCACAGCCGTGCTCGCAGCGATTGCCATTGTCTACATTGTCATGGTTGCAACATTCGGCAGCCTGATTCAGCCGCTGTTGCTGCTGGTCTCAATTCCGTTTGCCGCGATTGGAGCTCTAGGGCTGCTGCTGATAACAGACACCGCTCTTGGGGTTCCAGCACTGATAGGAATACTCCTCCTGGTAGGCCTAGTGGTGACCAACGCGATTGTGCTGCTAGACCTGGTGAATCAGTATCGAAAGACCGGCAAAAGCGTTGAGGAGTCCCTGATCGCTGGGGCAAGACAAAGGCTAAGACCGATTCTTATGACCGCTTTTGCCACTATTTTTGCGCTTACTCCTCTAGCTCTCGGTGTCACCGGAAACTCCGGGTTTATTTCTAAGCCACTAGCAATTGTGGTAATTGGTGGACTTGTTTCATCGACCCTTTTGACACTAATTCTTGTTCCAGTTCTTTACTGGCTCGTAGAGGGTCGAAAGGAACGAAAGGTCATCAGAGTAAACCGTCGCCTAGGCAAGAAAGAGACTCGCTTAGCTAAGAAAGCAGCTTCAGGTAAGAACGCAATCTCGGCTTCAGAAACAACCCCAATCGCTTCGGCAGCGGTCTTGACAGACACTCTGCCAAATCCTGAAGCTGTTGAAGAGGTAGCCGATGACGTCGTTACTAATGAAGAGCCGGCTGCTAAAGAAGCCCAAAGGGAGCAACCTCTTGAGCAGACCTTCCAGCCAGCACCGGCCGCTACCGCGCCAGAACTGGCTTGGACAGAAGAACCTATAGAGGTTGAGCTGGATGATGAGTCCAGCATGACTTGGGACGAACCTAAAGCCCCAATCGATCCGACTGCGGCCGTTACCGGATTGGCGGCCGAAATGCCGGCAAGCCAAGATGAAAAATCTGCTGAGCCCATGACCAAGAAGGAAATCAAAGCAGCCAAGAAAAAGGATAAGCAGGACCGTAAGGACCAACTTAGAGCCGCTAAAAACCCTCGACACTCGAACGACCGATAAACAATGTCTTCTTTTATTGTTTGGGTCGACTGCGAAATGACCGGACTCGAGGTCGGCGTTGACGAAATATGCGAAATTGCAGTAATCGTCACGGATGAGGACCTGAAGCCAGTTCACGAAGGTTTTCAAGTGGTTGTGAAGCCCTCGCGCAAGGCCATGAAGAACATGGGCGAGTTTGTGACCAACATGCATACCGTTTCCGGTTTAATCACTGAGATCCCAAAGGGCATTCCGATTAAGAAGGCCGAGCAGCAGGTGCTTGACTATGTCAAGCAATGGGTGACAGAAAAAGGCACGGCACCCCTTGCAGGAAACTCAATCGGAACTGATCGCATGTTTTTGAACCGTCAAACCCCGGAGTTTGACTCGTTCTTGCACTACCGAAACATTGACGTGAGCTCTTTCAAAGAAATGGCCAGACGGTGGTATCCAAAGATTTACTTCCAACTACCTAAAAAAGACGTCAGTCACCGAGCGCTATCGGACATTCAAGAGTCGATCATGGAGCTTCGTTACTACCGCAAGGTATTTCTAGTTCCGGCACCGGGGCCTTCGGCGAAGGAACTAAAGGAAGCAGTTTTAGCCCTAGAGGCTGATACACTCTAAAGCGTTCTGGCTAGTCCAGACATGGTGGGTATAGCTCAGCTGGTAGAGCACCTGGTTGTGGTCCAGGGGGTCGCGGGTTCAAGTCCCGTTACTCACCCCAGTAGTTACTTGGCTCTTTCTAATATGAGCTCTCGTACTCTGGCTGCGTCGGCTTGGCCGCGCATTTCTTGCATCACAGCTCCGATTACGGCTCCAGCCGCCTGCAGCTTGCCATCCCGAATCTTCTCCATAACATCGGGTTGACTTGCTAGTGCTTTGTCAATGGCAGCAATGAGAGCGCCCTCGTCAGTCACGATCTTCAAGCCACGACTTTCGATAACTTCGGCTGGTTCACCCTCTCCTGCCAAGACTCCTGCAACTACGTCTCTTGCAATGCGGTCGGTTAGCTCGCCGGAGTCAATCAACTTCTGAATGCTGGCGACTTGCTCTGGAGTAATTGGGAGATCCTGCACGGCCACCTCTTGAACGTTGGCCAACCTGGCAAGCTCACCCGTCCACCATTTTCTGGCCGACTGCGGGCTCGCTCCCGCGGCAACAGTTGCCTCAATCTCGTCTAATAAGTCAGAATTCAGAACATCTCTAAACTCGAGATCCGCGAAGCCCCAGTCATTCTGAAGGCGCTTTCTCCGGACAGAAGGCTTTTCAGTCAGAGTCAGGCGAATCTCTTCGATCCACTCTTTGCTTGGCTGAACTGGAACCAAATCTGGCTCTGGGAAGTAGCGGTAGTCATCGGCGTCGGACTTTGGTCTGCCGGCAGAAGTGTGGCCGCGATCTTCGTGCCAGTGCCTGGTTTCCTGAATGATCTTTCCACCGGCAGCGAGAATGAAGGCTTGGCGTTGAATTTCGTAGCGAACGGTGTTTTCAATGCTCTTTAGGGAGTTTACGTTCTTGGTTTCGGTTCTGGTGCCGAGTTTCTCGGCGCCTTTTTCACGGAGTGAAACATTTGCATCGCAACGCACGTTTCCACGCTCCATCTTGGCATCGGATACGTTCATGCTCTTTACAATGTCGCGGATAGCTCTGACATAGGTTGCAGCCAGCTCTGGAGCCTTGTCAAGAGCTCCGTAGATAGGTTTAGTGACAATCTCCACCAGTGGCACACCGGCGCGGTTATAGTCCACCAGCGAGTACTCGGCTCCTTGGATTCGGCCGGTGGCTCCGCCGACGTGAGTCAGCTTTCCAGCATCTTCCTCCATGTGAGCGCGCTCAATCGGAACCATGAACACTTCGCCAGTTTCGAGTTCAATCGAAATCTCGCCCTCGAAAGCAATTGGTTCGTCAAACTGCGAGGTTTGGAAGTTTTTGGCTAGGTCGGGATAGAAGTAGTTTTTTCTAGCAAAGCGGCCATTAGACGCAATCTGACAATCCAGCGCTAGTCCGATGGCAATTGAAGACTCCACAGCCTTGCGGTTAACCGCTGGCAATGAGCCGGGTAGGCCCAGACAAGTTGGACAAACATTGGTGTTTGGCTCAGAACCAAAGTTGTTTGCACAGCCGCAGAACATTTTGCTGACGGTGTTTAGCTCAACATGGACCTCGAGTCCAATCACTACTTCAAAACGCTCAATGGCGTCTTCGTAGGACATTAGTTGCTCTTTAGCCATTACAACGCCTCCAAATCAGGCACTCTTGCAATTAGCGAGGCGCCCCATTGATCCATATAAAGCTTCTCCACGATGCTTGCGACTCGATACATCTGCCCATCCTGCATCGCTGGCGCAAGAATCTGAACGCCGGACGGTAACCCGTCTTCTGAAGCGAGTCCATTTGGCACTGAGATTCCAGGGATTCCCGCCAAATTCGCAGGGATCGTAGCTATGTCGTTTAGATACATGGCCAGTGGGTCATTGACCTTCTCGCCAATCTTGAATGCCGTGGTTGGTGCTGTGGGGGTTAGTAAGACATCAGCCTGGGTAAACGCCTTAGCTAAATCTTGCTGGATTAGGGTTCTTACTTTTTGAGCCGAGCCGTAGTAAGCGTCGTAGTAACCGGAAGAAAGCGCGTAGGTACCAAGAATTATTCTTCTTTTGACCTCTGGACCGAAGCCCTGTTCACGAGTGGCAGCCATAACGTTTTCTATGGTCGGGTTTCCATCCGGAGTGACTCTAAGCCCGAATCTAACCGAATCAAATTTCGCTAGGTTTGAAGAAGCCTCTGCGGGCAAAATCAAGTAGTAAGCGGCGACGGCGTATTCGAAGCTTGGGCAATCAACCTCAACAATTTCAGCGCCTGCGGCAGCAAGTTTCTCGATGGTGTCATCGAAGCAGGCCTTTACCCCTGGCTGGAAACCGTCCGAAGACAGTTGCTTCACAACCCCAACCTTGAGGCCTTTGACATCTGCTTCTTTCACGGATTGAACCATCGAGCCAAGGCCATTTGGCAAAGAGGTTGAGTCGTGCGGGTCATGTCCACCGATTACATCCTGCAACATGGCGGCATCCATGACGCTGTTGGTCACTGGGCCTATCTGATCTAGAGAGCTAGCAAGGGCGATCAGCCCGTAACGAGAGACTGCCCCATAGGTCGGCTTTGCACCAACTGAGCCAGTCATGGCTGCTGGGAACCTGATTGAGCCTCCAGTGTCGCTACCTATCGCAAGCGGAGCAAGGTGGCCAGCAATAGCGGAACTGGAGCCTCCACCGGAACCACCGGGGATCCTGCTTAAGTCCCAAGGATTCTTGCTAGGTCCGTATGCCGAAAATTCAGTCGAGGACCCCATTGCAAATTCGTCAAGATTGGTTTTTCCAAGAATCGGCATTGAAGCCTCTCTCAGCTTTCTAACGACGGTTGCGTCATATTGAGGAACCCACCCCTCAAGGATCTTTGAACCGGCGGTGGTCGGAGCATCGGTCGTAGTTAGGTTGTCCTTGACTGCAATTGGCACACCGTGTAGTGGCGAGACGGCCTTTCCTACAGCCAGCTGCTGGTCGGCCCTTTTGGCCTGAGCCAAGCTGTTTTCACGATTGAAGTAAAGGTATGAGTTGGTCTTCGGATTCAATTTCTCAAGACGGTCCAAAAACGCAGTAGTTATTTCAACCGATGAAGCTTTTTTGCTTGAGATAAGACCGGCGAGGACCGCCGCGCTGGAGGAAGTTATTTCAGTCATTTCTAGTCCTCATCCAAGATTGCGTTGACTTTGAACCGGCCTTCAGCACTGTCCGGAGCGCTGGAAAGAGCCTGCAACTGGGTAAGAGACGGCAAGATGACATCCTCGCGATAGACATTTGCCATTGGAATTGGGTGGCTTGTCGCAGCGACATCTCCGGAAACAGCCTCGGTGACCGTGGCAACCGAGTCCACGATTATTCCTAGCTCGCCGGCTAGTTGCTCCACCTCTTGATCGGTGACCAAGATGCGGGCCAAAGATGCGAGATGGCGAACCAAATCGGGTGTAATTTCAGACATACGGTTTCTCACTTCATCAATTGGTATTAATAACCCAGTCTAGTTCCGTCAGGCTGGCAATTTATCTAGGAACTGCGCTTCGGTGATTACTAAGACACCCAGCGACTCAGCTTTTGTCAACTTCGATCCGGCCCCCGGGCCAGCCACCAAAAAAGCTGTGTTCATGGATACCGAGGAAGATGCCTTTCCGCCGTGTTCAATTATCAGAGACTCAATAGCTTCTCTTGTCATTGTTTCCATTGAGCCGGTGACAACTATTGACAGACCTGCAAACAGTCCATCGGCTTTCGATGAACCCTGCTTATGCAAAGGATTCGACAGCTGCACTCCCGCGGCTTCCCAGCTAGTGATAATTTGTCGATGCCAATCCTCGAGATACCAACTGGTTATTGATTCAGCCAACGTTGGCCCAACACCATCGACCTCTGCAAGCTGCTCTTGACTGGCTTCGAAAATTGCCCTGAAAGATCCAAAATTATCCGCAAGTGCTCTAGCTGCAACGGGGCCTACGTGCCTAATCGATAGTGAAACCAACAAGCGCCAAAGCGGCTTGGTCTTCGCAACTTCCAGGTTTGCCAATAGCTTGATTGCAACCTCTGAGGGTTCGCCGTTTTTCTTTCTGAAGAAATCGACAACCTTGTCGTTGCCCTCAGCGTCCTTTCTGGCAAGGCCAGTGTCGACATCTACTACCTTGGCTTTTATTGGCAGCAGCTTTTCCATTGTTAGCGAAAATAAGTCCGCTTCGGACAAAATCGGGGCAACTTCCGGTTCGACCGGGTTCGTGAGTGCGCTTGCGCTGACATAACCCAGAGCCTCGATATCAAGAGCAGCCCTTGATCCTATGTATGCGATGCGCTCGCGAAGCTGAGCTGGGCAACTATTGGCGTTGGTGCAGCGTAAATCAATGTCACCTAGGCTCGCTGGTTCCAGCTTCGCCTGGCATTCCGGGCAATTAGAAGGCATTACAAACGCACGTTCAGAGCCGTCCCTAAGCGAAACAACCGGACCCAAGATCTCTGGAATCACATCGCCGGCTTTTCTCAGGACTACGGTGTCGCCGATAAGGACACCTTTTGATTTGACTTGTTCTTGGTTGTGCAGGGTCGCGAATTCAACCTGGCTACCGGCAACTATCACTGGAGCTAAAACTGCGAATGGCGTAGCTCGGCCGGTTCTTCCGATTGAGACTTTTATGTCCAGTAGCTTGGTGTTTACCTGCTCAGGCGGATACTTATAGGCAATGGCCCATCGCGGTGCCCGAGAGGTTGACCCGAGGCTTTCTTGAGTTGCTAAATCATCTACCTTGATGACTACCCCATCGATTTCGTGCTCGATAGTTGAACGTGCTGATTCCAGTTCGGCTATGTATGCCAGAACGAGCTTTGGGGTTTCAAGCACCTGATAGCGCTTGGTTGTCGGAAGCCCCCAGTTCGCGAGCTTTTCGTAAACCGCGCTCTGGCTTACAACGTCGGCCGACCAAACTCCAAAACCGTGCACCAGCATCTTCAGTGGCCGAGTGGCCGAAACAGCCGGGTCCTTTTGACGAAGTGAACCAGAAGCGCTGTTTCGAGGGTTTGCGAAGGGTTTGCCTCCTTGGGAAACGATTCTGGCATTTAGTTTTGCAAAATCCTCAAGCTCAAAAAATACCTCGCCTCTAACTTCGACAAGTTCTGGATGATTATCGCCCGACAGGCGATGCGGGACACCCTGAATAGTCATTGCATTCTGAGTAATGTCCTCGCCAACCTCGCCATCGCCTCGGGTGGCGGCTCTGATGAGCACCCCATTTTTGTAGGTCAAAGAAACCGCGAGTCCATCGATTTTAGGTTCACACAAATAGGGTCCTGGGCCGACCCTTTCAGCCCAAGCCAAAAAACCTTCCGGGTCAAAGACATTGTCCAGACTCATCATCTTTTGACCATGAGTTACTGGATCGAATACGCTGCCGGAACCAGACCCGACCTTGGTTGTAAGAGCGTCCCCGGCGCCCTGCGGCTCCAGTGCTTCTAGCTCTTTTAGTTCCTGCTCGAGTAGATCATATTCAGCATCCGAAATAAGCGATGCGTCTTGTTGGTAATAAGCCTCTCGATATTTCTCAACGAGGGACCTTAGCTCTTTGATTCTGATCGACTGATTAGGCACCCGTTGAGACCTTGCTTCTGGCTTCATCTATGGTCATTTGGCCCAAGACTCGAGTTCCGACATAGATGACCGCAGTTTGTCCAGCGGGCACTCCATAGAGCGGTTCGTTTAGCTGCACATGCATCTGACCATCGACAATTGCCGCAACGGCTGAGACAGTGTCGCCGTGAGCTCTTACCTGCACATCGCAGTCAAAAGCCTCTTCAGGGTTCTCAGGTGCTTTTCCGCACCAGGTATAGCGAGCGCCGAATAAATCAGAGATTTCCAGTGCCTCTTCGGGTCCAACCACAATTTCTTTGGTTTTAGGTCTAATTTCCAGCACATATCTTGGCTTGCCGTCAGCTGCTGGTGTTCCGATTTTCAATCCCTTGCGCTGCCCAATTGTGAAGCCGACGTGACCGTCGTGCTCTCCCAGCTGATTTCCTTGGCTGTCAACAATTTTGCCTGAATCGGTTGGTACAAACTCTTTCAGCCACTGCCTGGTATCGCCCTCGGGGATAAAGCAAATGTCGTAGCTATCCGGCTTATTTGCGACACTTAGGCCTCTAGCGGCAGCTTCCTGCCTAATCAAATCTTTGGACGCGGTTGCCCCCAGCGGGAACATAGAGTGCGCTAGCTGATTAGCGTTTAGCACTCCCAATACATAGCTCTGATCCTTAGCCATTTCCAGAGACCGGTGCAGCTCGAGGTTTCCCTCTCCATCCTCAAGGATTGACGCGTAGTGTCCCGTACAAATTGCCTCGAAGCCAAGTGATAGCCCACGCTCCAATAACGCTGCAAACTTGATGCGCTCATTACAGCGCATACAGGGGTTTGGTGTCCTGCCGGCTTGGTACTCGGCCACAAAGTCATCAACCACATCAAGCTTGAACCGCTCCGAGAAATCCCAGACGTAAAAAGGAATGCCGAGCTTATTAGCTGCGCGCTGCGCATCCATTGAGTCCTCTATGGTGCAACAACCCCTGGATCCAGTTCTAAGGGTTCCCGGCATTCTAGAAAGAGCTAAGTGAACACCGATAACATCGTGGCCTTGCTCTACAGCGCGCGCGGCAGCAACAGCGGAATCAACTCCGCCACTCATCGCCGCTAAAACACGCATGGCTACAAGTCTAATTTGCCTTTGGGGGTTTACGCAGGAGTTGCCTGGAGGGCCACTGGATGGACCTGCTCTAACGCAGTCAGAAATTGCTGAACATCCTGAAGGGTCGAGGTTTTACCCAGTGTTACCCTCACGCAAGCAGATGCCTCCAGGTGACTGAAGCCCATCCCTAATAAGACATGCGACGGACCTAGAACTCCCGCCTGACAAGCCGAACCGGCGGAGACGCAGACTCCTTTTTGATCCAACAGAAATAACATCGCGTCCGATTGCGTCCCCGGGAAAACAAAGTGAGCATTGTAGGCAGCTCTATTGGCTCCTTGCGCTGTGATTATTGCCGACGGAACAGCCTCCATGACAGCCGCTTCCAGTTGGTCCTTTAGCGCACCCAACCGTGCCATTTCATGATCAAGCTCAGTTACAGCCTCCTTGGCGGCGGCGGCAAAGCTAGCAGCAAGCGGGTAATTCATGGTTCCGGATCTAAGTGACCGCTCCTGCCCCCCACCGTGTACCAATGAAATCGGCTTGGCACTTCTGGCAACCACGAGGGCTCCGACGCCTATTGGCGCCCCAACCTTATGACCGGACAGCGTCATGGCAGTCAAGCCACTGGCCTGAAAATCAATCGGAACGTGACCGAAGGCCGCTACGGCATCGCTGTGGACAGGGATATCAAACTCGGAAGCAATTTCGGTTATCGCTGGGATATCACTAATCACGCCGGTTTCATTGTTGACCCACATCAAACTAATTAGAGCAACCCTTTGCTGGTGCTTGCTAACCAATGATCGTAAAGAATCCAGATCAATCATGCCGTTGGGTGAGTGCTCTGCGTAAACAACCTCGGCATTTTGATTCTCGCCAAGCCACTGAACCGGATCCATAACAGCGTGGTGCTCGGTTCTGGAGGAAATAATCACTTTGCAGTCCGGATCTTTCGTCACTCGATCCCAGAAAATACCCTTGATCGCGTGATTATTGCCCTCGGTGCCCCCGGAGTTGAAGATTATCTCGCTGCGGTTTGCCCCGCAGGCCTTTGCTACTTTGTCCCGAGATTCCTCTAATAGCTCTCGAGTGGCTCGCCCCTGGCTGTGAACGCTAGAAGGGTTTCCAAGAAAATCCAGCGCATCGCTCAGGGCTTCTTTGGCACAAGGACGCAGCGATGTGGTCGAGGCATGATCAAGAAAAACGGACATAACCAAATCTTAGTTCTGGTGTTCTCTAATAAAGTGCCCTAATTTGAACAAATGTCCCAAAAAGATGGGCGCCTAGAAGAGCAGCGTTGCCAGTCTCCGCCTAGCTTGCAGAACTTCTGTGTCACTATCACCGATCAAGATAAACATTTCTAACAACCGGTCGCGAATTGGATCTCGAGTATCGGTGTCGATTTCAAAGCGATCAAGCAGTAAAGCAAGTGAGCCACGAGTATCTCCACCAATCAGCAACTGATCGGCTTCATAAAACAGTGGCCCGAGCGGCCCAGTTTGATCCTTTGCCGCAAGTCTCAGCATGAGGTTCACCTGAGCAAGGCCTGCCGTGGCATCGGAATCATTTGGGTATTCAACAATTAGCTTTTCGTAAAGCCTCTTGGCCTCTGGCAGATCGCCGGCGTCAATTGCCGCAACTGCAGCTAAGTGCTCCGGGGCAAGTGGTTTTTCCGGTGCTACACCGCCCTGGATGCTAACGGTCTGGGTTATGTTTTTTTCCCCTGCCAACTGCAACACCTGGCCCAACACACTTAGCAGCTGTTCTTTAGTGGCCTCACCCTGAAACAAGGGCGCCGGTTGTCCCGCCAAGATAGCGAGCATCGCGGGCGCTTTGTCAACAGCAACGGCCTGAGCCAGCTGAGGGTTTGAAGTGATATCGATGTCTATACCTGCAAATCGGCCCTGACTGGCTTCAAGAACCTCTAAAACGGCAGCTCTCAGCCTCACAGAAGCCTCGGACTGGTCAGAGACCAGCATCAACACCGGAGTGGTTTCAGACAGCGTTAGATAGCGCCTCAGCGTTGGCTCATCACCCGGGACGAGCCAGCCGGTGATGGCAGTTCCAGCCGGCGGCGTTGCCTTATTGGCAAGACCCGAAAGATC
>Ga0209192_10001216_pt1 | contig 21344 bp, 25 predicted proteins | sample ArcticOcean_MG_C_11_FD_187433 | JGI IMG/M metagenome (GOLD analysis project Ga0209192, IMG submission 187433) | Marine microbial communities from western Arctic Ocean - ArcticOcean_MG_CB2_154 (SPAdes) (version 2) | ecosystem: Environmental > Aquatic > Marine > Oceanic | place: Arctic Ocean... | reverse complement strand
AGATATGCCCATTACTACAGAGTATGCTAAAAAGATTCATAACTATTCCCATATGCAATACCAGTCTCTCAAAGATGTTGACTGGCATTGGACTGGTTGGGGCGCGAAGTTTTATAATATGGGAATGATTGTGATGAACAAATCTATCGTCCCGTTTTTTAAAGGTCAGGACTCTCGACAGTTCTTAAACAGAGTTGAGTTCAAAAGGTTTATTGACGGTGACGGTGCATGGAAATGGTCAACAGACCAAACACTACTGAACTGGTGGATCAAAAAAGAGAAGAATCTAAAGGTTGCAGACATTGATTGGAAATATAATGCTCTATATAAAGGTGTGAAAGATGATAAGATACCCGAAGCACATTTCATTCATTTTTTCCTTAAAGACAAACTCCCTAATGGTGGGGAAAATGTAAAAGCATTAATGAAGGATATTGAAGAATGAAAGTATTTAAGTATCATAATTACGATCACTACGTCAAAGCACAGACAGAAGGCAACAAGCGCAAGATAGATAATGTCTATGTTGACTCTAAGGTAGTCAATGCAATTGCAAAACTTAAAGGCGAAGCAAATACAATCCTTTGTCACGGAACGCGCAATGGTGCAGAGCAGAAAATGTTTTTGGAATGCTATCCTGATGCAGAAGTTTTAGGCACAGAGATATCTGACACAGCAGATTCTTTTCCGCTAACAACTCAGTGGGACTTTACCCATAGTAAGAGTGAGTGGGAAGGTTACTGGGACATCGTTTACAGCAATGCCTTTGACCATTCTATGGCCCCCGAAGAAACCATCATAACTTGGAGGAACCAATTGTCAGAGAACGGTAGACTCTACATCGACTACACCTATCAGGCAAACCATACGGTATCGGACGCGACAGACCCTCTACAAGTGGACAGGGAAGAGATGGTCGCCTTCCTTGAAGGGTTGGGTCTAGAAGTAATAAACTTAAAGGCAATGACACAGAGGAAGTCTAAGGATAGTGTAATTTACGAGGCGAAAAAGAAGTAATGGTATTTGAAAACCAAAAACGTCTATTCATACATCTGCCAAAGTGTGCAGGTATGACAATACGGAAAAGTCCTGTGCTTGCACCTTACCTTGTTTTAGCAACACCCGACAATCACATTTCTAAGAAATACACCGAAGGTCTTCACGAAGTAATGAGACGCAATGGCGATCATCACGGAAATGAGCATGCTCGTTGGAGGGACCTTTGCTATTCTACAAGAAGTCTCTATCGTCCATTTGCAGTTGCGCGTAATCCTTGGGACAGGGTCGTGAGTCGTTACTTCTTTGCAAAGAAAGTTATTGAAGTTGAAAAGAAAGAACATCTTGGTAAGCACAACATAGATTCCTTTGAACACTTTTTAGAAGAGCGTTTTATCTGGGGCGGCAAAGACTACATGTGGCATCGTGCAATTCGTGGATGGTTCCCAGCAGCAGACTATGTAACAGACGTTAACGGAAATCTTGTGTGCGACATGATGCGATTCGAACACCTGAACAATGATCTGTGTGCTTACTTTAAAGTCCCGCAGATGTCTCGCGCAAGAAATGTCACCGCATTAAACAAAGGAACATACATGGATGTGTACACAGACAAGACTATTCAGATAGTCGCAGATTGGTACAAGGCAGACATTGATATGTTTGGTTATGATTTTGATTCTGGCGCGAAGAAAAACTATTGGAGACAAACACGATGATGGGATCAGATTTTAACAAGGACTCAAAAGATATCATGTACCTTGTAAGTAAAGGTTCTGTTGGAGCAGAGATTGGAGTTTGGAAAGCAAATTCTTCAGCAGCATTCATGAAGCGTGGTGTTAAAGAACTACACCTCGTTGACCCTTGGTCAGTAGAACCATACCAGAGCAGTACTGGCGAGCATGGAAGCTATGAAAACTACCTTGAGCGATATTCTAAACTGACTGGTGGAAGTACAGAAGAACATTTTAAAGCATATTACGACAAAACATATAAGCAAGTCGTAAAGCGATTCAAAGAAACTCCGCAAGTTAAAATACATCGTCAAACATCTGACAAATGGTTTGAAACTTTCGAAGGAAAACTTGACTGGATTTACATTGATGGTGACCATTCTTATGAAGGTTGCCTACGAGACTTGGAGAACGCTTACAAGGTAGTTAAAGAAGGTGGACTTATTCTTGGGGACGATTACGCTTGGCCATTCCAGAAGCATGGTAAGGCAGGAGTAACAAAGGCAGTGAAAGAGTTTGTAACATCTCACAGTCTTCATAATGCAATTCGTCAAGAAGGTTCAACATCACAATTTAGTATTGAGAGGACATAAATGCATCCATCATCATATCATAACATGCAACTCGCAAGAGCAAAGATTCAACACAACTTAGGAACCGACCTTACCATCTTAGACTTAGGTGGTCGAGATATTAAAGTAGACCGCGACCGTTCTTACAAAACAGTATTTTCCGACATCTGTAAGAACTATTACATTGCGGATATTGCAGAAGCACCTAACGTTACGCACCTTATGTCGCACCCTTACCAGATAGACCTTCCTGATAACTCTATCGACCTCGTTGTATCGGGTCAAACGTTTGAGCATATCAAAAATCCTTTTAGGTCTGCTGCTGAGTTGACGCGAGTCCTGAAGAAAGGACACTACATGATTCTCATTGCGCCATCAGCGGGTAAGGTTCATGATGTGATAGACTGCTGGCGATACTACCCAGATTCGTTTAAAGCAATCGCAGAGGAGTCAGGGTTGCGAGTCATCGCTGATTGGATTGACAACGGGAATTGGGAAGAGCGTTCTGCCCGATGGAAAGACCATGTGTTTGTAGGACAGAAGAGGTGAAAGGTTTTGTAATAACAATGCCTGACCATCCAGCATCAGTTGCAATGACAGAAAACCTTGAAGCAAGTATTCGTAAAACACGAACAAAACTTGACGTTGAAAGGTTTGATGCAGTAGTCCCAAAGAACGACCAAGGCGGAACTTCTATTACCGATGCTATGCTTAAAGTTTTTGGTAATAGTGTTCGCTGGAGTTGGCCGATTAAAAATGGCGAGACGCTCATCTGCTTCCGCACAGGGTTGCATCTTAAACAGTATCCCGCGATTGACCAGAGAAGAGTTAAGGCATGCGCCTTGAGTCACTTTAGTTTGTGGGCGAAATGCATAGACCTTGATGAACCAATTGTTGTCCTTGAGCATGACGCATACTTTACTCGTAAGTTTAATCCTGATGATTACGCTGACGAAGAATGGGGAGTGATTGGACTCAACGACCCTCGCGGTAATACTCGCAAGGGACAGAAGTTTCACTCAATGATTAGTGGGGGACTGCAACGGGTTCCTCAAATAGATGACGCTAGTGAACCTCCACTGCCTATGGGTATCGCTGGAAACAGTGCCTATATAATAAGACCCCACGCTGCCAGAGACCTTTTAAATAAAATAGTTGAGGTTGGCATGTGGCCAAACGATGCGATAATGTGCCGACAGATATTCCCTTGGTTGCGCGTAACTTATCCATACTACACTAACGTCCAAGCAGGGATATCAACGACTACTAAACTATGAAAGCATTTGTGATAACAATAGATGGGATGGAAGAGTCCGAGCAGTGTGCTGCTCGTTGTATCAATTCGGGTAAGAAATATGGTGTGGAGATAGAGAAATCATTCGCTTTTACGCCCAATCACGCACCGCTCACCGTTGCCGCAGAATTGGGCATTAAAACTAGGGGGTTCATTGAAAGGTATTCTCGTTTTGAAAACTGCTTATCTGCTTTTCTTTCCCATCAACACTTGTGGGATTGGTCAGTTAAAAATAAAGAAGATGTTCTTATTCTTGAACACGATGCAGTGTTCGTTGATTTTCTCCCAGAGTTTTTAAACTTTAAAGGGGTTTTATCTTTAGGCGCACCCAGTTATGGAAAGTTTATTACCCCGAAGACACTGGGAGTCAATACCCTTATTTCAAAACAATATCTCCCTGGCGCACACGCATATATCGTAAAACCAGATGCCGCAAATACCTTATTACAAAAATCAAAAGAGCATGCACAACCAACAGACATATTTCTGTCCAACAAAAATTTCGATTTCATCGAAGAATACTATCCGTGGGTAGTTGAAGCAAAGGATAGTTTTAGTACCATTCAACGAGAAGCAGGTTGTATGGCCAAGCACAACTTTGGCGAGACTTACAGACTACTATGAGCGAGTGTTTCTTAACAGGATGTGATAAGAATACCGAATGGCAGTTGCCTTGGTTTATTGGTAACTATTCTAAGCATACCAAGACCCCGTTAATCATTGCCGACTTTGGCATGAGTGAAGAGATGCTTACGAGCGTGTCTAGTTTTGCTCATCGTATTATTACTTGTAAATCAAACGGTTGGTTTTCAAAGATAGAAGCAATGCTTGAAGCAGCACATCAAGAGTTTAATAGAGTTTGTTGGTTAGACACAGACTGCCAAGTAATGACAGACCCCAAAGAAATATTCAACTACGTTGTCCACAACAAACTGGCAATGATAAAAGACCACCCTTGGAGTTTACGCAGACCAGAGCAAGGCGACTGGCACAATACTGGAGTTGTTGCATTTGAAGGAAGACCGCCAGTCCTACGCCAGTGGATGAATGTTGCTGAGAAGAAGGAGTATCGTGGAGACCAAGAAGTGCTGCATGCTATGATAGGTGGCGACCCTATGCGTAAGATGATGATGATAGCAGACGCACCCCATAGATTTAATGTGCTTAGAATAGACCATATAGATAATAACGTTCCAAACAATCCAGTCATAATGCATTGGACTGGTGAGAAAGGTAATGATGAAATTAGAAGGCAGATGAAAAAATAGTATGAAGAAATTATACATACTTGGTAATGGTGATAGCGCACAACTCATGCCTGAGTCAATTCGCCTTGAGCGTGAAGGAAAACTTATTGTGTGCAACTTACCTCCATTTGAAGTTGATAATGTGTATGCCACTTGCATTGGTGACTTTAAAATGATGGCAGCACTTACTGAAGGCTCGGTAAATCTTGATGGATACCAGTGGGTTCTTGCTAACAGACCCAAAACATGGATGGACTCTAACCCATCTTTTTACATAAAGCATTCTAATCATATCCGTGAGTTCTACACACACGTTCCGTCTTACTGTGACTTGGGTGATCCAAGCCTAGCAGCGACTAACTTTAATTGTGGGCATCTTGCAGCACACTATTCTGCTAAGAGACATCAACCTGATGAGATTCATATGTTTGGATTTGATTCAATATTTGATACTAACATGCGTTCCTACACAGATATTGTATTGTCGAGCGACCGCGCTCCCTCCAATAACTACAAGTTGCTGGATAACTGGCGACCCATATGGAATGGAATTTTTAAAGAGTTTCCCAACATAACCTTTTATCTTTATAACTCACATTCTAATGCTAAAATAAACCTTCCTAAAAACGTCAAAGTAATGGTTTCTCGCCCCAAGAAAAAGACTTGACTTCTCATTCTAAATGCTTATAATATAGTATTGAAGTTGAGTAATTCTCAACAATATTAGAGGAAATTATTAATGCCAATAAAAGAAGGACTTAGACCAACTTATGCTACAGTGATGAAACATCTGTATCGCGGGATTGTAAGTTTATCTTTTACAAAGAAAGACGGGTCTCTAAGAGAAATGAACGCAACGCTAGTTACATCGGCAATACCTGCGAAGCACCAGAAAGAATCTTTACCTAATGACCCTACCGAAAAGGAAAATATTTTGGTTTGGGATGTAGACCAGATTGGTTGGAGGACATTTAAAATGTCTACGATTGAATCATATGATGGATTGGTAAAATATCTATAATGAGTAAACTTGAGATGGAACACCTATTAACCCCAGCACAAAAACGTGCTAATAAACGTGAAGCAAAAAAACGTGCCTTACATGAAGAGATGGGTTCAACCCTAAATGTCAAGAAACCAAAGGTCAAGCGAAAACGCAAACCTATGACAACAGAGCAAAGAGCAGCAGCAAGTGAGCGACTCGCACTAGCAAGAGCGAAACGCGCACCAGCAAAAAACTCATCAGTTCACCCGGACGTTCTTGCATTGCCTGATGAGCATCCTGTTAGTTATGTTAAAGTGAAAGAATGGTTGAAATATAATAAGGAACTTCTTTCTGGTCTAAAGGCGCAAAGAGATTCTAAAGATTCTAAACAGCGACAAGAGTTTCAAATTACAGAAGCATATGTGAAGAATATAAAAATATATATAAAGGACGGCATATGGTTGGATCACCGCTTTGGTAAACTTATGGAAAGTTCAACAGGAAATATATGCCTAGCACTTTCATATGACACAAACGGTAATGTGCGTAGGACGGTCGGAACTTTCTACCCAGACCTCGGTCTTGAGTGGACTAATGAAATGGACATAAAGGAGTAAATCGAATGAGTATTAATGAAGAAAGAAGTATACAAAAAGTAGCAGTAACACCAGAGGTAGTATTCAACGCACTGGTTGAGTACCTACTTTCTAGACCTTATGGCGAAGTCTCACAGTTGATTGATGCTATAAAAGAAAGTGTGCAAGTAATTGATGCCTCTCGAATAGAAACCGAAAATGTAGAAGTGGTGGATATGAGTCAACAAGAACCCGATCAAGTGAAAGACGTAACCAAAGAGCAAGGCGGTACTATTTGATGAATGATAACCCTACTGAAGAAGTAGAGTTTATGACAAAGGCAAAATTCACTAAACTTATTGAGGGTGTAGTTTGTAAGACTAAACTTTCACATATGGATGCTATTATTCACTTATGTGAATTACATTCCATAGAAGTTGAAGACTGTAAAAAATATATTTCGGTCATCATCAAAGAAAAATTGGAAGTAGAAGCTATGAACTTAAACTACTTCCCTAAGTCAAATGAGTTACCAATTGGCGAATAAATTTGGCGGTATTATCACCGTCATTAAACCAAAAATTTGGAATAGACTAGGCATAAATAGGTTATGCCCAGATAATCTGGATTTTTTGAATCACTTAATACACAAGGAAATATTATGAAAACAACTTTAATCTGTGGGGCAGTCACTGCCGCATTATTCGCTGGCAATGCTATCGCTGGTGATTTCTCTGACGATTTATCACTAGACGGTTCTCTTGTCGTTACATCCGACTATCGTTTCCGTGGTATCAGTCAATCTAACGATGATGTTGCAATGCAAGGTTCCATCAACCTTAACCATGTATCTGGTTTACACGCTGGCGTTTGGGGTTCTTCAATTGACTTTAATTCTGTCGGTAATGATGAAGCAACCCTTGAACTAGACTACACTGCTGGATATACATTTTCAGTATCTGATGTTGCGCTTGATGTAGGTTACATTTACTACACCTATCCTAATGATGGTAGTAATGATAACAATGACTACGGTGAAGTTTATGCTGCTGCTGATTGGAAAGGCGTTGAAGTAGGTGTTAACTGGACTGATGATGGTTATGCTAAAAGCGGCAAGGCGACATATGTCTTTGCTGGATACAGTCACCAATTTGGTATCGTAACTGTTGGCGCACAAGTAGGTGAAACTTTTTTAGATACTGCCACCTTTGCTAATGGTGATGACAAGTACTTTAACTTTGAAGTATCTGGTACGGTAACTTTACTAGAAAAGTTGGATGTAGAACTTGCTTATGTCGGCACTGACTTGAGCAAGAATGATATTGGTGGACTTGACTGGGCAGAAAATGCTGCGGTCGCTACTCTTACTCTTAATCTGTAATCTCCTTGACTTCTCATCCTGAATGCTTATAATAGTATGTAATGATTGAGAAGTCAGAGTGTAGTAAGCGACTAGGGAACCAAATCCTAGTCGTGTTTAGTAAAACATATTTCAGTTAATAATAGAAGGGCAAAAAAATGGATATTTCCAAACTAAAATCAAGACGAACCGACATCACGGCACTCGTTGAAGCAGCAAAAGAATCAGCAAGTGGGAGTAAATTTGAGAAAGAAGATACTTCCCATATCTGGAAACCAACAGTAGATAAAGCAGGAAACGGTTACGCAGTAATTCGCTTCCTCCCAGCAGAAGCAGATGTGCCTTGGGTACGCTATTGGGATCACGGTTTCAAAGGCGATACTGGTAAGTGGTATATCGAAAGGTCACTGACCTCTCTCGGTCAAGCAGACCCGCTCGGTGAACACAACGCTAAGTTGTGGAACTCTGGCAATGAAGATGACCGCGCCACAGTTCGTAAGCAAAAGCGTAGGTTGCACTACGTTGTTAACATTCAAATTGTTAGCGATCCATCTGCACCACATAACGAAGGTAAAGTTTTTCTTTATCAATTTGGTAAAAAAATCTTTGATAAGATTCAAGACTTGATGCAACCACAGTTTCCAGGCGAGACTCCCTGTGACCCATTCGATTTATGGAATGGTGCAGACTTTCAACTGAAGATTCGTCAGGTTGAAGGGTATCGAAACTATGATAGGTCAGAGTTTAAAGCACCATCTCCGTTGGCAGAAGGTGATGAAGTTCAACTTCAGGCAGTAATGAATCAGATTTATGATATCAACTACTACACTGATCCTGCAAACTATAAAACTTATGACGAACTTCAAACTAAATTGTTTGAAGTTTTGGGTGAAACTGCTCCACGCACTGTGAAGGAAGAAGTCGCGTTGGATACAGTAGCGGAACCTGTTGCTCCTAAGACGGTTGCACCTGCAACTGCTGATGCGACAGATGATGCTGGAGATGATGACGCTATGTCTTATTTCCAGAAGTTAGCTAACGCTGACTAGTTCCTATCCAGTCTAAGTTTTAAGGGATGGCGTTAACGCCATCCCTTTTTTTATGCTAAAAACTTGTATAAATAAAGACATGAATCCTTTTACACATTACGGTGGTCAGTTAAGCGAAGAAAATATTTCTCCGCGAAGTGCTGCCTCGCGTGAATGGTTCCTTGATAAGATAAAAAACATCAGTGAAAGAGACTTTGATCAGAATACCCTGATAAAACAACCTCCTCTTGTGAGTTCGGGTAACCCCCTGTCAGGTAAGATGTATATGTTTTGGTATAACCCAAAGGGTAAAAAGACTCTGCCATACTACGATGCATTTCCACTTATCATTCTTTTAGATGTGGGCAGCGATAATATGACTGGGTTAAATCTACACTATCTTCCTATAAAATTAAGACAAAACTTGTTTTATGGTATGCTAAATAAAGTCAGTAGTACTCAGTTTAACTCAAGGACTTATATGAAGATAACGTATGATTATCTAAAATCAAGTAGTGACCTTGGAGCATTTAGACCTTGCTTTAAAAGGTATCTGACAAAACAGATAAAGGGTAGAATTGTGAATGTCCCCGCACAAGAGTGGGAAGTCGCAGTTCATTTACCAACATCATCATTTCGGAAAAAGGATTCCGAATATATCTATAGAGAAAGTAGAAAACAGATTGGGAACTTTTAATGGCAGACTTTAGCATAGATGGTTTTAGGGGAGTATTAGCAAAACAGGGTGGACTAGCCCCATCTAATAGGTACAGAGTGGAGTTGCCTCCGCTTAATGCATTAAAAAAGGCAAATAGTACAATTGAGGAAAATGAATATGTGTCATCATTCGACATGAATTATCTTTGTACTACCACGCAATTGCCAGGAAAGCAGTTGAATGTGTTAAGCAGAGAAATTGGGATAGGAACAAAGTCAATCGCAAATGGTCAGGTATTCGCCCCCATAAATCTTACCTTTTATTTGACAGAAGAATATGAGATAAGAAAGTACTTCCAGTACTGGATGGAATGCGTGGTATCTCAAAAGGTTGGAGAACCTATGTATGCGGGGTATTATAAGAATTATGTCTTACCTGTTAAAATGTATCAAATGAATAAGGGCCAACTCGCAGATGGGTTAAAGGACTTATATGGCATAGAACTAATAGATGCATTTCCTACTAGTATGGAAATGATTCAACTAAATAACCAAGCACAAACAGCACCTTTAGAGATGACTGTATCGCTGTCATACAAAACTTACAACATATTATAATATATTATATTGGAGAAATATTATGGGTTTACCTCGCGTTAATGAAACACTGAACTTTACTATGACAATACCGTCATCTGGAAAGAAAGTAAAATACCGACCATACTTGGTCAAAGAAGAAAAGGTACTGCTACAAGCATTTGAATCACGGGACACCGTGACTTGTCTACAAGCAATGTGCGATACAATAGGTGCGTGTTTGGATGAGAGAGAAAATATTGATGTCGTACAACTGGCGACATTTGATATTGAATATATGTTTATCCAACTTCGTTCTAAGTCTGTTGGAGAGTCCTCATCAGTTTCTGTTAAGTGTAAGAAATGTAGTTATTCAAACGATATCGTGATTGACCTAGAATCCTTGTCAGTAGAGGTTTCGAATAGTAGTAACATTATTAAGATTACTGACGAAATACATGTAGAGTTAAGATATCCAACATACGAGAGTATGATTATTGGTGAGAAAACAAGGGAACCAGATAAAAATAAAGAGATGAGTAGTGTGTTAAAGATGCTCGGCACATCAATTGTTGCTGTAATTACTGAGAACGAACGGATAGATTGCCACGACCAGCCTCTTGGAGAAGTGGAGGAATTTCTCGACTCTATGACTGCTGGACAGTTACAAAACCTTGCCGTGTTCTTTGAAGACATGCCAGCACTGAAACACACGATAGAGTTTGACTGTAAGGAATGTGAGGCGCACAACGAACTAGAACTAAAAGGACTGAATGATTTTTTCTAGTATCGCTTAGTCACGACAATCTTGTAAATCATTACAAGACGAACTTCTCTATGATGCAGCATCATGGATATAGTCTAAGCGAACTGGAAAGTATGCTGCCTTGGGAAAGAAGTATTTATGTCACGCTCTTGACTCAATATATTGAGAAAGAGAACGAGAGAATCAACGCGCAAAAACAATAATAAAGGTTTAGAGATGGATGAGAAAGAGCAGAATGATAAAGAAGATGCTACCTTCGGAGAATTGAAAGGATTAGCAGTTATTCTTAAATCGGGGAATGAGGAAGAATCTTCTAATAACAAGAAATCTAATGATGTTCTCGCAGATATTGCAAAAACTATGAGCATGCAACTCGGTATCTCCAGGCAGTCTGCAAAATCAGAAGCAAAATCCAAACTAAATGAAGGTAGACAAGGTGGTGGTCCTGCCTCTGATAATCCCTATGCACCAGACTCTCCAGAAAAAGAAAAGAACTCGATTTTTTCCAGCTTTGCAAAGTCTAAAAAACGAGGCGAGGAAGACGCGGAAGGATTCGATATTCTGGACGCAGCAGGTATTAGTGTCTTAGTCGAAAAGTTTTACAAAGTCATGAGTCTACTAAGACTCACAATAATCCCAGCAATAGTGCCTTTTATACCCCTTATACTGGGTATAGCGGCTGCGATTACTGCTGTCGTCAGTGGTTTGATGGTTGCGTTTGATTACTTCAACTCAAAAGAAGGAAGTCTTGGGGAGAAAATCTATGCAGCAATTGAGGGATTCTTCATCGGATTGACTAATGTAATAACATATCCATTAGATTGGATCAAGGATGCAGTATCTGGTCTTTTCAAATCGATACTTGGCGAAGATAATTTCCTTAGTAGAATCCTTGACTCATTTTCTTTTGTTGATGATGTGCATAACTTTATAAGAGCTCTTTTTCAATTTTTTGAAGATTTGTGGGAGTTCATCTCTCCACTTTTTAGTTTTTTGGGTACTGCTCTTGAGATTGCCTTTTTTCCACTTACATTCGCCCTCGAAACAATCTTTAAGGGTATCGAGATGATTGCTGGTTGGTTTTTAAAAGCTGCTAATTGGATAACCAAATGGATACTTCCCGATGCGCCTGATGAAGAATTTGTCTCTCAGACGAATCAAGAAGAAAGGGATGGGCGTAGAAAAGCGAGAGACTCTGGTCTATACGATAAAACTGGAGTTTTTGGAAAAAGCAAAGTTGACGAAAGCAAGATAGGAAGTGCTACAGCAGATCAACTTCAGGCAATCGTTTCCGATAATGATCTCTCCGATGAACAGATGAAGTTGGTAGTTGACCAATTGAAACTGCTCACCGACTCTGACGCAACACCCACGGGTGGACGGGGTGATGCGGGTGATTTGGGTAATGCAATAAAATCCGAAAGACCCGCAATGGACGCAGGAGAAGAAGCAGATGCAAAAGTTAAGGCAGCAGAATCAAAAAGAATACGAGATGAAGTTCTGGCAGGAAGCACACCCGAAGAAATCGAAGCACTCAAAGCAGAGATGGGTATAGAATCAGATAAAAAGAAGGAATTAGATAAAAAGAATAAAGGTTTTTTTGCAAGATTATTTGGAACAGATGAAAAACCAGAAAAACCAGAAAAACTTGCGCGTATCAAAGCAGAGATGGGTATTTCAACTGCCGCCAAAACATATGCTGGGTCAGTCGGCAGCACAGATTTTAGTTCTATGTCACCTGAAGAGCAGTCTGCCTATGATGAATTCAAGCAAATACCTGAAGGTATCAGGAGAGCAGAACCACATATACAACAACGAAGGACTAATCCATATTCTATGGCATTGAGGTCTAAAGTAGCAACGAGAAAAGAACTTAGAAGTTATCAGGCAAATCCATTACTCGAAGCACCGACTGGAGGTTCAGCAGTCAATCAGGGTCAGGCATTAGAATCTGGAACGAATAGGATGGCAAATGCCAAGAGTAAGCAGCAAAATAGTGCGCCAATCGTTGTGTCAACACCCAACAACTCTCAAACGACTACTAATAATGTTACCAATACTACTAGTGGTGGAGGTGCTTCACCGATAGACACACATGATCCATTTTCTAAGTATGCACCTCTTGGAACTTCTAATTGGTAGGTTTTTTCTTCTTTCGGTAGGGTTTGAGTGGGGCAAGTTTTTTTAGTTTGCCGGGTGTTTTGCGTGTAGATTTAGGGAGTATCTTCATGGCATTGAGTTCATCCTCAGTCCATATACGAAACTCCCACCCGTTATCTTCGGCAACCTTATTAGCAGCTTCCCACTTGTTAATATTTTTAACATAGGTCATTGCCTCACTGATGTATTTTTTACTGCGCGTATTGACTTTGGCAGGTGGCGTAGTTTGCTTCTTTGGTTTGACTTCAACGAGAGTGGTCTTTCCACTCTTCCATTTTATTGTAAGGTCTATGTAATACCTATGATTCTTTTTATCGACATCGTAAAAATATTTTACAACAAACTCTTCACTGTTCCACCATTCGACATTGGGATTCCCGTCAAGGTATTTAAAGCAGTGCATTTCCCAACCACTACGATAGACAACATCGTTGGACTTTCCCTTATACATTTCGGGATGCTTTACTGTATATTTTCCTGTGCGGGGTTTGCTCATAGTTGTATAAATAAAAGAATATGAAACTATTTAGTTAAAGGAAAAATGCAGAGGAAATGTCAGAATGTTGCAATATCCATTAGAAACAGCAGAAACTCCAGGGTTTGTTAGGTTTAGTCCTATCGATCTTAGCGGTGCAGATGTGGCAGGGGAGGTAATTGAACTCTACCTACCACCAGGGATTACATTTTCAGATGGAGCAGAATATGAGGGTTTTTCTGCGGGAGCGGTGGGCGCAGCGGTTTTAGATATTGCAAACGCTAATCAAAAAAATGCTACTGCTGCAAGTATAGCCAGTGACTTCGCCAGTGGAGCTGGTGTTGATATAGCATCTTCTGTCGCTGCAAAAATGGCGAAAATACCACTCTTGCCGACAGAATTAATTCAAGGCGGATTGAGAACAGCAGACAATCCCAACACCCGTGTATTATTTAAATCCGTCCGACTGCGAACATTTCAGTTTGCATTTAAGATGATACCAACTAGTCATGAAGAAGCGTTGATGATTAAAGCAATCGTTAAAGAATTTAGGACTCAGTTATATCCAGAAACTTCTGGTGGTTCCTTTGGTTATAAGTACCCTGATATGTATAATATAGAGTTGTTTCATGGTCTTAGTGGTCAGAAGCTCTCAGTTCCACCAAAAGTCAAACCTTCATTTTTAGCGTCAGTCTCTACAAATCTAAATTCGAGCAGTGGAGCAATATTTGCTGTAGATGGAAGTTCTCAATACTGGAGTGAAGTAGACATCACCTTAGAGTTTTTTGAAGGTAAAACTCTAGATAAAAATGATATAAGGGGTGGATACTAATATGTCAAATTATTTTAAACATTTTCCTAAAATTGATTATCGTTTTGGTAACAACGAATCTACGGTAGAGTTCCAAGACATTGGCGCATACATCGATATTGTAGACCAAGTGAAGGAATATTCTATCTTTTATGAAGCATATAATATTCAAAATGGGCAGAGAGCAGACCAAGTGTCTATGGAACTTTATGGTTCATCAAACTACTATTGGACATTCTTTCTTTTAAATGATTCTCTCCGCACTGGGGGTTGGCCAATAAGCGATGGTGATCTATACTCAAAGGTAAAAGAGTATTATCCCCATATGGCATTTACGACCCCTGGGACCTCAGTGTTAAAGGAATCCATAGATAATGATAAGGGACGCTTTTGGTTTCCAACTGGTGAGGCGATTCAACTCGCCAGAGATGTATTCTTTGTGGTTGGTTCTTGGATTTATTTTCCAAAATCAAAAGCAGTTGGTAAGATATTAAAAATAGATCAAAATATTGGATTAGTTACAACGGACGCTGTGGGAATTGGTGTGAGAGATCAAGTAGTAGAGTCTATAGACGAGTACTCGGCATTAAAAATATTGGGTCGAGGTGAGTTTGCTAAAGATGGTCCAAAACCTGAATTTGATCCATTATATAAACGCGCAGAAATGACGGCACATAAAGTCTATGACCAATGGGATTCTCCCCATCATTATGAAAACCCAGTAACAAAGGATTGGATTTACCCAAAAATCAGTGAAAATCCCCCTTGGTCTATTGATCAAAGTAGTGTCACGACAAGACAGTCTGTGTCTTATCTCCAAAGAGTCGTAGAAACGAATGACTTGCAGAAAGTAATCTCCGTTATTAAAAAAGACAGCATTGTTAAAATTGTTAATGAGTTTAATAAACTTATTAAGGAAAGACGATAGGATGAGTGACGGTACTCAATATATTTTCGAAACGGTTTTATATACTGCTATTCGGGATGAGGTAGTAATAGACTTAAAAAATATTGTTGCAGAATTAAATATATTCGAAGACCTGAATAAATCATACCTTACAGGAAGCATTGTCCTCGTTGATGATACCGGAGTAATGTCTGATGTAAAAATAAAAGGTGATGAAGGGTTAAGGATTATCATCTCTAAAAATCCAAATATTGGTGAATACGATTCATACTTTCAACTTGACTTTAAAGTAGTTTCGATAGTAAGGCAGTTTAAGAATGCGGATCGTTCTGAAGTATATTCTCTTAATTTAATATCTAAACACGCATATGACAACTCGGTAGTAAAAATTAGTAAGTCTTTTAGTGGAAAACTAGAAAAAATATCTGAAAGTATACTTAAAAATTTTTTAGGTGTAAAACTTTTGATGGATGAGAAATACTACGATGCTAAAGCGGGTTCAGATCAGGAACCTATAAAAATCTTACTCCCATACCTCAGTCCACTTGAGTCCGTTGACTGGTTGACTGAACGAGCAACTGACCGATGGGGGACACCCTTTTTTATTTGGGCAAGCATATGGGGTCAGGATATGTCAGAAGATACATCTCTGCGTTTGGGAAACTTTATGACTATGGTGAAAGAGGGGATAAATGTAGCCTCCACTAAACCACCGGAAGACGATTTCATTTACGACCAAGTTACAACTAACGTTAAATCTTCTGAAGGGTATGAAGGCGCAAAACACATAATCAAAAACCTCAAATTTTCTAATATAGAAAATACTTTGAAAATGGTAAAAGAAGGTGCTGTTGGAAGTACTATCGCAAACCTTGACACATATACCAGTCAAAACATCTCAAAACTTTTTAGTGCAAACAAACTTTTGGAAAGTCTGAATGCAGGTGAAAAGGGTGGAAAAATACTTTCTACAGTTTATGACCAAAAAGATGTGATAACACTCGCAAGTGAAACAAAATTAACAGGGTATTGGTCAGCAAGACAGCGTAACACAGTATCTTCTTATGGTACATATGCATCTCACAATAGCATACACGATGCAATTGACGAATCTTCTCTATTAAATAAGGTCAGGCCACTTTCTATCCGTAGTATGCTGTCTCGTAATATGCTTGAGATTAATATTGATGGGATAGGTCTGCTTGAAGAAAAGTTGAGTGTTGGGGATATTATTAAAGTTCGCTTTCTGAGTGCAGACACAGACCCAGATGTGCCTGTCGGGTCAAACACAGAACGAAGTGGATTTTATCTTATCCAAAGCGTCAGGCACATCTTTGGAATAGAAAGGCACAATGCTGTTGTTTTCATATCCAAAGTGGCAGAAACTAATATTGTTGATCAATAACAAAGGAAAATATTTGAACTTCTGATGAAAATAATACCAACAGAATTTTATGGCGATAATGTCCGATGGTTTATGGGTCGTTGCATTGATGCATCACCACCTCCAGGTTTGGAAGGACGTATAAAGGTTCGTGTTTTTGGAGTTCACTCTCCTAACACACAGGATATTCCGCAAAAAGATTTGCCTTGGGCGCAAGTTATGAATCCTTCTAGTTCTTATGGAGTTTCTGGTTTAGGTGTAAACACTCAAATATTAGCGGGAGCGATGGTGTTCGGTATATTCCTTGATGGGACAGCATCTCAGTTACCTATGGTATTAGGTTCTTTACCGAGTATTGAATATCCAACATCAGTTCAGGCAGCAAGGCGAGAAGATATTTCTACCAATCCGTTTGCATTTATATTTGACCAGAGCAGTTCTTCAATCAGCGATCCAGTTTTTTATGGAGACCAACAAGGACTTGTGGGGGAAGACGGAACCAGACTTTCGGAGATTGAAACTGCTAAAGGATATGTGGGAAATCCAAGTGACGTAGCGAGGTTCTTTATTGACAACGGACTCAATGCTAAACAAGCGTCTTCTATGACTGGAGTGCTTGGGGCAATTAGTAGTTTGAATCCAAATAAACCAGGCGGCATAGCAGGTTATCCAGTAAATTCTCCACGATATGCAAAATTTTTATCATATGCTCAAAGACTAACACCAACAAAAAACTTTTATGAACTGGATGTGCAGTTGATGTTTGTTATGACAGAACTTCACACCTCACAGAAAACTGCTTATTCAAAACTTCTTATGTCAACTCAAATAGAAGGGAACCTTTACGGGGAGAATATTGATGGCATCAAAAAGAAAGGAAACGGAATGGTTGCCGCCCTTGTAAAATACTTTGTTCATCCTGAAACTAAATGTAGTCAAAGCATGGCAGAAGGGTTGGCGAAGGGTGCTTATGGTGGTTTGGGTGCGATATAAATATAACAAGATTATAATGGATAATATCTAATGTCATTTAAACCAAGAAATATGGTTCAGGCAAATAAAATGATTGCCGACCTTTATCTTCAATCCGATGTAGCAAGTCTTAAAGGGTCGCATGCGGCAAGGATTCGTAAATACTTTGAAGATAATCTCAGTAATGTTGGTAGGTATTCACACAGAGATTTTGAACGCTTTGGAAACTTAACGCCCCAAGATACTTTAAGTATCGCACGACAAGACGGATGGGTTGCCCTTACTGAAGAAGTCCCACATATTAATCATTTAAGTTTCGGTACGGGAATACTTTATATCCACGGTGAGATGGAAATAGCATCCTATGAAAATAATGATGGTGGTAAAGACTTAATACAAGGTGATGACTTCAATGCTGTTTCAAAAAACAACGAGCAGCATTTTAAAGACCCTTACGTTCAACCATATCTTCTTCCAGCGACTCTTATACCTGCTATAGCCGAAGGATATCCTTGGGAATGGGTTGAAGGTCCAGAAACTGGAGGAAATGACGGAACAGATTGGTTCCATAACGCTATGCTGTTTGAAATTGGTGGAATAGAACTTCCTGAAGAGAATGTGATATTAACTGAACCAACTACAGAGAACGATGACGATATTTATTATCTTAATAATGAAAGAAATAACTTCCCTTGGGTTATTATGAACTCAGGTACACCAGAAAGTGTGGGTACACTGTTGGATGAGATTAAAGATACTAATGGAATGTACGATAAACTAGTACCTGAGATAGCAAGGGATACTGGAACTTTCCCACCCTTTGTTAAAGATGGTATTAAGTATGTAGGGGGTGGTATTAAGTCCATCAAAGACTTCGTTTCACCTTTGGATATTTAATAATGTCAATACCCGATACATCATATGTGAACACATACCTTGCTGAAACTATGACTAACACTAAGGCCGCAGCAGACCTTGTTACTGGTCCGTTAAATCCTTCATCCTATATTGATCCTGTTCTTTCGAATATAGGACTTGACCAGTTACCAAATTTAGACCCTGTAAATGCTATAAAAAATTTAGTAGGTAATAATCTTCCAGCGATTCCAGAATTGAGTACCCCTTTAGAATTTTTCGAAAACATGATAAACCCATCAAATATAATTGGTGAGGTTATGAAGTATGTCGACAATTCAGATATCATAAAACAAATTATGGAAATCGCCAGTGGACTCAAGACAGTAACTTCATATGTTGATAATAGTCTGCGTAACCTTACTGATGGAAATCTTCCTGATGCTATTAAGCAACAGGTTATTAGAAATATTACACAGTCTCTTATGGATAATGGTGGCACTGCTGCGTCAAGTCTTTATTCAGAAGTCTCAGGAATCCTTGAACCATTTACTTCTGGATATACTAAATCTGCCTTATCTTTGGCAATTGAAGCAAATCAACTTTTTGGTTTAGCAACGCAAGTTCCCTCCGTTGTCGATGCACTGCTTAGTATTACCGAATCAAATCCTTTGAGTCTTCCCACTCTGGATAGTTTAGGGGCAGAATATGATAAGAAGGTGGATGAGTTAACAACGTTGTTCAATAGTATAATAGACGCTGACGGTATCGCTGCAATTACTGCAAACTCTGGAGTTTCCCCAACAACTGGTGCAACACTCGCTGCTTCTGGAGGAGGTAGTGGTGCTGGAGGAACTAGTGGGGGAGAGGGTAGTGGTGCTGGAGGAGATGGTCTATTATCATTTGCAGAAATATCAAGTGGTGGGGAAACTAATAATCCACCCACTTTATCCTTACCACCCCCATCTCCTAAATTTCAATTCAAGGGAGTTGACGGAAACTGGGAGTTTGAGTCGGGAAATGTTAATCAATTTGTTAGTGCTGGCGGATCATTCGTTTCCTCGGTTGAAGAACTAGAGTGCGAGATGTCTGCAATAACAAGAGACATCTCAGAAGTGATCGTGCATTGGTCAGAGACATTCACCAATGCAAATTTGACCGCCTCTCAGGTTCAAAGTCTTACAGGGGAAGCATACCACTATATAATAAAACGAGATGGTTCTATGGAGCGACAGATTTCTGTTAACTCAACAGCCACCGCATCGCCAAAACATAACTCATACTCCATACAAGTTTGTCTTGTTGGCGGGGTGAACGTTGCCAGTGGTGATCAAGATATTAATGGAAACTTGGATGCTGGTAGTATTACGAGAACACAGTATAATACGTTGCATGAACTATTCCGCGTATTCTTTGTTCAATTTCCAGGAGGTCAAGCACTTGGCCATGGAGAGTTTGCCATAGATCAGTTAGACCCAGGGTTTGAGGTTCGCGATTATGTCTATAATACTTTTAATAAAACAAGTCTTTACGCTGACCCAATAAGCGAAGCAGAAAAGTCACCTGACGAAATCATTGCATCTATAAATGACCCTGAATTACTTTTTGGGCAAAAAGATACCGATAAAATGTTAGATAATTTTTAAACTAATGGATAAAATAATTTAATGACAGGAAGTAAAATAACAGATAGACTCAAGGAACAGAACGGAGTTTCTTTAGAGTACAGCATGGGCATACCTACTGATGGCATGGCCGATCCTACTGGTGAATATCCTCGCAGAGATAACTGGTTTGGAAATTCTGTAAGTGCTGCTGCGCGTGGTGTAAAGGTAAACGGTATCGATATCGGAGGCAGTGCATTCGGTGTAAACTTCAATGTACCTTTACAGTCACCATCAATATTTCCATTCAATCAAGCAAACGAAACCCCAAGTGGGCATTCCCTTGAGTTAGATGATACTCCAGGTGGTGAACGAATACTGATTAAGCACAACACTGGTGCTGGCGTAGAAATGAAGGCAGACGGTTCTGTCGTTGTCGTATCAAAATCAAACCGTGTTGAAGTTGTCGGTGCTGACCATAGTGTGATTGTTCAAGGCAGAGGAGATGTTGTTTATGATGGCGACATGAATCTCACTGTAAACGGAAATTACAATCTTAAAGTAAACGGAAATTATAATATCGATGTTGGTGCAAACTGCAACAACTCTGTACATGGAACTTATATTACTGAAACTGGTGATGTTCATTCTACGGTAGTTCGTGGTAACAAAGATGTAAAAGTTTATGGCGACACTGTGGACTTCCATGTAGGCGAAAGAAAGATTGCTACTAAAAAAGACTTGCGTTTTATTACTAAAAACGATTTCATTGTAAACTCAAAGCGTCATGTTCGTTTCACTGCATACGAATACCTTACTGCATCTTCTGGTAAAGTAGCAGTGATATCTTCTGAAGATACACGGATAACTGGAAAGAAAGGGCGAGTAGGCGGCAAAGATTTTCAGTTTGTCGGTTCAAACTTCAGTGGAGAAAAGAAATATAATAGTGATGGAAAATCAGAAGCAATGTTCGAAGGTTATCTTTTTGGAACCGCACTGGAATCTCTGACCTCTGAATTTTCTGCGAAAGCACTATATTCTTGGTCATCCGTTTTATCAAACTACGCAGAAAGTGCGAATAATGCCCTTACCGCATCCAGCGCAGCAGCAGCACCAACAGGCACCGCCATTCCAATTGCCCCTGCCACCGTTCCAGACAATCCATATGATTCATTTAGATCAGCAGGTACACCGACTGTCAACATAAAATATGGTTTTCCAGATGCCCTATTTGTCAATGATGGAAGCGTTGACTACAGAGGTGACGACTATATCGCCACACCAAAATGGGCAGAGGTTTGGAATAAAGTTTCTCCATTCGCAGTTCGTGAGGTTAAGGTAGATGAGGACAATGTCCTAGAAGACAAGATATCTAAGTCAGGAAGA
>Ga0209192_10001214_pt1 | contig 21366 bp, 13 predicted proteins | sample ArcticOcean_MG_C_11_FD_187433 | JGI IMG/M metagenome (GOLD analysis project Ga0209192, IMG submission 187433) | Marine microbial communities from western Arctic Ocean - ArcticOcean_MG_CB2_154 (SPAdes) (version 2) | ecosystem: Environmental > Aquatic > Marine > Oceanic | place: Arctic Ocean... | reverse complement strand
AACTGCATTATTTTCTGTAGAAACACTAATTGGCACACCAGATGCGCTCAAACCAGGGTCTATTATTTGAACTCTTCCTAATTGATAATCTACTACATAATCTACACCTTCTACTAACTGTCTTCCACCGGCAGAAACTCTCACAGAACCTCTTGGTACATTAAATGCACCAATAGGAATTCCACCAGAATTTTCGGATTTAAAATATCCTTTTAAGAAGTACTTGTCTTTACTCTGAAAGTTGTTTTTTATATTAATTTTTGTGTTTAAATATAATTCTTTAAACAAGTACGATGCATCTAAAGGATTTGTTAAGGCATCTTCTAAATCATTTCCAAAAGGTTCTGGTTCAGGAAAAAATATAAATCCATTTTCTGAGTTTACCGTAACTCCTTCTACATAATCGAAATAACCATCGGATGTTCTAAACTGACTTTGATCTAACTGATCTAAATTTAAAACCTGTAATAAAGGGAGGTTAGAGATACCCGTAGTTTGGGCATTTTGTAAAACATTAGAAGGGATTCCTGTTTGGTCATCTCTATATTGAATTTCAAATCGAAAGCCGTCTTGTGTTAGCGGGAAAGCGCCTAAAGCATACACGTTTTTCATCATTAAACGCCAAGTAGGAAAAGACTCATCTAAACCGGTAGTACTATTTGGACGTTTAGTTTGTAAAATTTCTGAGCGTAATAATTTTACAGCCAAATTATTTGGTGCTTGAATTCCGTCATTTGAAAACTCACCAACTTTAAAGGAATTTTTTGTGCTTCCGTTCACGTTACCAGCAACCGTATATTCGTAGGCAACTGCTAAAACTTCTCCATCATTTAACCTTCTATTTAATGATATAAAACCTAATTGCGGATTTAAACGATATTCATTTTGATTTAATTTTCTAGCATTTTCTAAAACGGAATAATTTGTTCCATTTTGCATGTTATAAGGTAATAAAGAGCTGTCTACTGTAGAAATATCTCTAATGTTGCCATTAGCTATAATTTCTGTACCAATTCTGTTAGCACCATTAAACGGAAGGTTTTTTCCAGATACTTGCGCTTGTGTAATGGAGTTACTTAAAACTACACCATTTTCATCAACTAGAACATTAGGTTCAGATTCACCGATATCTGCAAATGCAACAATACTTCTAAAATCTTCTGTACTTGCATTTCTATTCGTAATCCAAACTTCTACTCTCGTAATATTTATAGGACTACTTATTAAAGGGTAATTTTTTAGTGAATTAGCATAGTTATCTATAAAGTACTGAGATAGAAAAAAGTGTCTATCATTGTCATAATCTGTAGTTCTTAGCTCAAATTCTTGAATAGAGGCACCACCTTCTGCAACTACAGTTTTACTTTCAGAATTTTGTTGAGAAAAAACGGCGGTAATATTTGTATTACCAAACTGTAATTTTGTTTTTACACCAAATAAACTTTGCGCTCCGTTAATCAAAGAATTTTTAATAGGCATAGAAATATTACCAGCTTCCAGGCCCTGTATTATTCCGTCTTCATTATATTCCACATCAGACAGTGCTGGTGGTATAAATTGAATTTTTACTAAATTCTGAAAATCAAAAGAAGCCTGTGTATCATAATTTGCAGACACCTCTAATCGTTCCCCGACTTTTGCACGAATACTTGCGTTTATTTGTTGATCAAAATCAAACGTTAGGTTGCTTCTGTTTTCTTCTGAAATTTGCGGATTGTCTGTATTCTGATAAATAAAACCAAGCTTTAAGTTTAAATTACCGGTTGGTGTTACCTTTACCTCAGTACCGCCAAAAATAGTTTCAAAAAATTTATTATTTATATAATATGTTGGTAATAAATCTTTTTGAGCTGTTTTGGCTCCTTTTTTCTTGCTATTCGTTGCACTTACCTTGTCTTTAAAGTATTGCAACATATCTCTTTTTAATCTATATTGTTGGTATTCTTTTGGTGTTAAATAAATAGGAGTTCTTGTAGCATAATTTCCAATTTTTTCAACAATAACATATTTGTTTAGTAGCTTATCAAAAATAATTTCTTTTTTAGCTAAATCATCTAAGTACAACCCTCCTTTTTGGGTGTTTTTAAAATTGTAGCGTAAGTTGGTACTATCTTTTTGGCTGTTATTTTGGCCGTAAGATGCTGAGATTACCGCAAGAGTAACAAGGAGTACTAAAAAAATTCTTTTAAAAAAGGGACTCAATTGGTTATAGATTTTTTAAAGCTAATTTTATGATTTGTTCAACAGTAGCATCTGTATTTTCTTTTACAATAGCAGAAACTAATTTTTCTGATTGTTTTCTTTGAAAACCTAAGACTTCTAATGCAGATAACGCTTCATCTTTATTTGTATTGTTTACACCGACAGAAACTTCATCAATATCAAAAGTCTTTAATATTTTATCTTTTAAGTCTACAATAACTCTTTGTGCTGTTTTTGCACCAATACCTTTTACAGATTGAATAACGGCAACATTTTCTGATGCAATTGCTTGCTGAATTTCTTCTGAAGTCATAGAAGATAACATGGTTCTTGCAATACTTGGACCGACGCCAGAAACAGAAATTAAGAACTTAAAAATTGCTCTTTCTGTTTTGTTGATAAATCCAAAAAGTGTGTGCGCATCTTCTCGTATAGAAAGATGCGTATATAAAACTACGTTTTCGTTTGAAGGCAATGCACTATATGTATTTAAAGAAATGTGCAATAAATAGCCAACACCATTGCAGTCAATAACAACCTCTGTTGGATTTTTCTCAACTAACCTTCCTCTAACCTGTGTTATCATAAAAATATTTTCAGACTTCTAAAGTACTGCTTTTTATTTGTTGTTTCTTTTTTCTTTTTGTTGCGCATCTACAACTGCTAAAGCAGCCATATTTACCATTTCATCTACGCTGGCACCTAACTGTAAAATATGCACTGGTTTATTAAAACCTAAAATTACAGGTCCAATAGATTCTGCTCCTTCTACTTGTTTTAACAACTTGTAGGTAATATTTGCAGATTCTAGATTAGGGAAAATTAAAACATTCACTTTTTTTCCGTTTAACTTAGAAAAAGGAAATTCTTTAGCCAGCATTTCTCTGTTTAAAGCAAAATCTGCTTGTATCTCTCCATCTATTACAGTTTCAGGAAAATAACGATGAATATAAGAAACAGCTTCTCTAATTTTTTTAGAAGTTGCAGAACTTGAAGAGCCAAAATTAGAGTAAGAAAGCATAGCTATATTTGGCTTCATGCCAAACATATTTGCAAATCTACCAGTCATTTGTGCAATTTTAGCCAATTCTTTTGCTGTAGGATTCTCGTTAATAGTTGTATCAGCTAAAAACAAAGGGCCTTGTTTTGTTAACATTAGATTACAAGCCGCTATTCTCGTAACATCTTTATCTTTTTCTATTAACTCTAACATTGGTTTTACAACCGTTGGGTAAGGCCTAGAATATCCAGTGATTAAGGCATCTGCTTCGCCTTCATTTACCATCATTGCAGCAAAATAATTACGCTCTCGCATTAATTTTTTTGCCTCAGAAAGTGTTCTTCCTTTTCTCTGGCGTGTTTTCCAATATGCTTCCCCAAAACGGTTTATTCTTTCTTTTTCTTCGTCTGTTTTTGGGTCTATAATAGTAACTTCATCTAAAAAGCCAATTTCTTCTTTCAGCTCAATAATTACATCTTTTCTTCCTAGTAAAATTACTTTCCCTAGTTTTTCTTCATGCACTCTTTGTGCGGCCTTTAAAACATCTAGATGATCTGCTTCTGCAAAAACAACACGTTTTGGATTATTTTTTGCTCTGTTATGTAAAAGTCTAATTTCTTTATTACCAGAACCAGAGCGCTCCATTAATTCTTCTCTATATTTATCCCAGTCTGCAATTGGTTCTAAGGCAACTCCAGAATCCATTGCTGCTTTTGCAATTGCTGGTGGTATTTCATAAATTAATCTTGGATCAAATGGTTTAGGAATAATATATTCTCTCCCGTATGCTAAGCTCACTTCATCATACACAATATTTACTTGTTCTGGAACCGTTTTTTTAGCTAAATCTGCCAAAGCATGCACAGCTGCCATTTTCATTTCTTCGTTAATTTTAGTTGCTCTAACATCTAAAGCTCCTCTAAAAATAAACGGAAAACCAAGTACATTATTTACTTGATTAGGATGATCAGATCTTCCGGTAGCCATAATAATATCATCTCTAGTAGCTACTGCAATATCATATTCTATTTCTGGTTCTGGATTTGCCATTGCAAAAACAATAGGGTCATTAGCCATTGTTAAAAGCATCGCTGGCGTTACTATATTTCCTGCAGATAAACCTATAAAAATATCTGCATTCTGCATTGCTTCATCTAAAGTTTCTAAATCTCTATCTGTTGCAAATTCTGCTTTTTGTGAGGTAAGATTTTCTCTATCTTTTCTAATTACACCTTTGCTGTCGCACATGACAACATTTTCTCTTTTTACACCTAACTTTAAATATAAACGTGTACAAGAAATTGCTGCGGCACCAGCACCATTAACTACAATTTTTACTTTACTAATATCTTTTTCTGTAATATCGATGGCATTTTTAAGTGCAGCTGCAGAGATAATTGCAGTTCCGTGTTGATCGTCATGCATTACAGGAATATCTAATTCTTCCTTTAAACGTCTTTCTATTTCAAAAGCTTCAGGAGCTTTAATATCTTCTAAATTAATTCCACCAAATGTAGGAGCAATCGCTTTTACTGTTTGTATAAAAAGTTCTACATCTGTTGCATCTACTTCAATGTCAAAAACATCAATATCTGCAAATATTTTAAAAAGTAATCCTTTTCCTTCCATTACCGGCTTAGAGGCTTCAGGTCCAATATTCCCTAACCCTAAAACTGCAGTTCCATTAGAAATTACAGCTACTAAGTTACCTTTAGCAGTATACTTATAAACGTTGTTTTTGTCTTTTGCAATTTCTAAACAAGGTTCTGCTACTCCTGGAGAATATGCCAATGCTAAATCATGCTGGGTTGCATATTTTTTTGTAGGAACAACCGCAATTTTTCCTGGCTTTGGCTTCGCGTGGTATAATAAGGCTTCGTGCCTTTTTCTAGAATCGCTCATAAGTTTGTTGTTTGTTAGAGCCAGCAAATATATGGTTTTCAACTGAGGAGAAAACGAAGAAACTGTATCTTTTCTAAATAGAATGTTTTTTATTTGGCTTCATTTTTGATGTACTTTTTTAATTAGAGATAAATATATATTTATATTGTCTGCAACAAATTTTACTAACTTTATTGTAACATAAGCTGTGTTTTTACGTCTATTAATAAAATTATCTATGAAAAAGAGTCTTATTATTATATTATTGTGCTTCGCATTTACTATCAATGCTCAGATAAAAGGAAATATTACAGATAAAGAAGGAACACCACTTTCTTCTGTAAGTGTTTACTTAGAAAAAACAATAACAGGAACCACTTCAAACGACAATGGAGACTATGTTTTAAACATTAAAAAAACAGGAAATTACACTATTGTCTTCCAAATATTAGGTTACAAAACAATAAAAAAGAATGTTGTAATTGCATCGTTACCACATCAATTAAATGTAAGTATGAACGAAGAAAGCGTGCAGTTAACGGCTATTTCTATTTCAACAAAGGACAACCCTGCAAATGCTATTATTAGAAATGTAATTGCCAATAAAGATAAAATTACAGATAAGTTTTCAAAGTATACTGCAAATTTTTATTCTCGTGGGTTGTATAAAATAAAAGATGCTCCAGAAAAATGGTTAGGTCGATCTCTGGGTGATTTTGGTGGTGGACTGGACTCTACTAGAAGTGGTATTATTTACCTTTCTGAAACTATTTCTGAAATTACATATCAAAAAATCCCTACAAAATTTAAAGAAAAAATTACCGCTTCTAAAGTATCAGGAAAAGATAACGGCCCGAGTTTTAACAGAGCAGAAGATGCGAATATCAACTTCTATGAAAATAGTGTTGAGCTTGGGAATGATTTAATTTCTCCACTTTCTTCAAACGCATTTAACTATTATCGTTTTAAACTCATCGGAACTTTTTATGCCAAAAACGGAAAACTAATCAATAAAATAAAACTACTTCCAAAACGGAAAAATGACCCTGTTTTTAATGGTAGTATTTACATTGTTGAAGACGATTGGGCTATCTATGGCGCAGATGTTACTGTTACTGGTGCGCAAGCAAACTTTCCAGCAATAGATCTTTTGTCTTTAAAACAAGGTTATAATTATTCAGAAGAAAATGATTCTTGGGTGTTAATCAGCCAAACTATTGAATTTCAAATTAATTTTCTTATGTGGAAGTTTGATGGTAAATTTTCATCCGCTTATTCAAACTATAATTTCACGCCAAAGATTAATGAAGGCACATTTTCAAATGAAGTTTTAGCTTTTGCAAAAGAAGCCACTAAAAAAGACGCCGTTTACTGGGGGGAAATTCGTCCAGTTCCACTAACATTAGAAGAAGTCAAAGATTATTCAATTAAAGACAGTATTAAGATTGTTCGAAAGTCTAAAAAATATTTAGATTCTATAAATAAAAAGCAAAATAAATTAAATCTGCTTTCGCCAATTACAGGTTATACATTTAGAAATTCTTTTGAAAAATGGTCTTTATCTTTTAACGGATTATTAGGTGATTCTAGTTTTAATACCGTACAAGGTTTAAACACCACTTTAGGTTTTAACTATTTTAAAAGATTGAATGATAAGGGAAAATGGTGGAATTCGGGTGCAAAAGCGAACTATAGTTTTTCTGAAAAAATAATAAGACCAACCTTCTTTTTTACCAAAAAGTGGAATAATTTCTCAAGACCAAGGTTAAATATTTCAGGAGGAGTTACAACTGCACAATTTAACGGTAGAGAACCAATTTCTGCTTTAGACAATACAATTATATCGTTATATTTAAGAGATAATTATTTTAAAATTTACGAAAAAGAGTTTGCAAAAATTACCTATTCAGAAGAAATTAAAAATGGAATTTTCTTTTCAACATCTTTAGAGTACGCAAATAGAAAGCCACTTTTTAATACCAATAATTACTCTTTTGCAAGACAAAGTAAGAATGCTCCTTATACATCTAACAATCCTTTAGATAAAACAGATTACGAGAACGCTGCATTTACAGCTCACAAAATAGCAACTTTAAATATTGGCGCAACATTTATTTTTAATCAGAAGTATTTATCATACCCAGATAGAAAGTTTAATATGGGCAATGAGAAGTACCCTTCTTTAACTGTAAATTATAGAAAGAATTTTGCAGCTTCAAATGCTAATTTAAATTCAGATTTATTTACAGCTAATTTAAAACAAGATATTAGTGCAGGTAATTACGGCGATTTCTCTTATAATGTTAATGGAGGATTGTTTTTAAAAAAGAAAGACATTGCTTTTATGGATAATTTACAAGCCAATGGTAATCAGTTAAACTTTGTTACGGTTAACCAATTAAATAGTTTTGGACTTCTAGATTATTACAAGTTTTATACGAATGATAAATATGCAGAAGCACATGTTGAGCATAATTTCAAAGGAGCTGTTTTAAGTAAAGTTCCATTGCTTAATAAATTGAATCTTCATCTGGTTGGAGGAGCAAAGGCTTTATTTATGACAGATAAAAATCCATATACAGAGTATTCCATTGGATTAGGTAATATAGGTTTTGGTAAATGGCGTTTTTTACGAATAGACTATGTGAAATCCAATCATGCAGGAATTAAAAACGATGGTTTCTTGTTTAGATTAAGTTTGTTTTAATTAGTTTTGAAGTATGAATATTAAAACCCTCTTTTTTGGCATTACCGCTGATTTAATTGGCGAAAGTGTACTGGATCTAGTAGTATCAAGTTCCATTTCTATTGGTGCATTTAAAGCTGTTTTAAAAGAGAAATACCCACCGTTAAAAAATATAGACTCTTATGCTATTGCAGTCAATGAAGCGTATGCCGAAGATGCGCTACTGTTAAAAAGCAATGACGTTGTCGCTATTATTCCGCCAGTTAGTGGAGGTTAAAAGCTTTCTTGATCTTTAGAAAGTGAAAAACAATTTTACACAACCTTAGTTCTTAATACTCCCTATGAGCCTTCTTGTTTTTCTGGATGCAATAGTACTTGTTTATTTCTGTAAATATTTTTTATCCACATAAAAAGTTCCAAAAGGAATAACAGAGGCAAGTATAACAATTCCTAAATTTTTTAGATTCCATTTCATTTGCTTTTGAATAACAATTGCTAAAACAACATAGCTCATAAATAAAATTCCATGCGGCATTCCTAGCATTTTCACGTAGGAAACATCTCCTTGAAAGTATTTAATTGGTACCGCAATAAATAGCAATAATAAATAAGAGATTCCTTCTAAAAAGCTAATAATTCTGAATATATTTTTCATAGATATTTTAATAATGCCCGTTCAAATAATTTCAATTTTTAATAGAAATTGTATCGAGAACTTTTGATTTTATAGTATAATACAAAAATACAAATTTGTTTTCCTATTTTTGTTGCACAATGCAGAGAACTTCCATAAAAATAACTTCAGACAAATTAAATTTACAAGAATGCTACCGTTTTGTAGAGGATGATTCTTGTGGCGGAATTTCTGCATTTATAGGAACCGTTAGAAATGATACACAAGGAAAAGAAGTAACTCAATTAGATTTTTCTACTTATAAACCTATGGCAATTAAAGAAATGCGAAAAATTGCAGAACTAACTTTAGAAAAGTTTAATATTCATAAAATTGCTGTGCATCATGCAGAAGGAGTTTTGAAAATAGGCGATATTCCTGTTATAATTGCTGTTTCTTCTAAGCATAGAAAAGCAGCTTTTGCAGCTTGTGAATTTGCAATTGATACCCTAAAGGAAAAGGTTCCAATCTGGAAAAAAGAATACTTTTCTGATGGCGAGGTTTGGGTGAATGCACATCCGTAGGTTTTAGTCTCAGTTTTCAGTGGCATTGGCGGTGCCAGTTTACAGTAATCAGTTTCTTACTTTGGTTTTGTTAGTACTTGTTTGCATTACAGTGAGAAGCATCTATTGCCAACTGCTACTGAATACTATTTTATTTAGCATAGCGGTTTTGTAGCCACAAGTAAAATTGTAATCCGAATAAAAGTGCACCTGCTAACAAATGGATTGCCTGCGTGCCAATAGGAATTTCTGCATAATACATTAAAACACCTGTAATTGCTTCTAAGAAAATTAAGAAAATAATCCAATTTACCAATGAATACCCCAAGTTTTTTAATTGATTTAAATAGAACATTCCTAAGTTAACCAAAACAATTGCAATTGTAAAAGATCTATGAAAGTAAAATTTAAAACTAGGATTCATTAAACTGTGGTTCTTGTTTTCAAAACCATATAATTTCACCTGTTCGTCTATAAATTGCCTTACTTGTGTTCCCATAGCAATTTGTATCAATGAGAAAATTATAGAAATAATTAATAGTTTATTAAAAAGTGCGTTGTATTTGTAGATTACCTTTTCATTAGTAACAATAAATCTTAACCACAATAAGAGTCCAATAATTATTAAACCAATTACCATGTGAACGGTAATAATTGCGGGGGTTAAATTAGTATCTACAACTGTTTTTCCTAACCAAGCCTCAAATAACATTAAAAAGAAGGCGCCGAACGCTAATCGTGGAATTCTTTTATCAGTTTTTCTTAACTTAAATGCTCCGTGAATAAGAAATAGGAACACAAAACCAGCTAAAACAGAAACGAGTCTATTGATGTATTCTGTCCAAGTATGAAATTTATTAAATTTGTTATAACCGTGTTTTGTGTATGCTGACCAATTTTTTATATTAAATTTTTTTTCCGTTTTTAAATCGCTTTCGGCAACAAATAAAACTTCGTCTTTAATAATTATAAAACCTTCTTTATAGGTTGTATTGGGTTTCCAAGTAATTTGTTCTTCAGAAGTTGGCGGAATGTAATAACCAAAACATTTAGGCCAATCTGGACAACCCATTCCAGAACCCGTCATTCTAACAATAGCACCTGCCAAAAAGATTAAATAAACAGAAATAATAGCGATTTTCACTATTTTCGGAAACCTATTTTTCATTGAAAAAACTTTTTACAAAGATACTTCAAAAATGAGTGAGCAAAAAAAAATTAAAACACTTCTCTCTATGTATAAAAATTCTAAATAACACCTTTAAAAAACTTATTCTTTATAATTTTATTTTATTTATTTTTTTATCTTAAAATTTTATTTTTTTAAAGTGCTTTTTAGGAATGTCAGCAGTAGCAAGAACTTAGCTTTTTTTATCATTACAAACACTTGATAATAAGGTATTTGTATAATTATTTAAATTTGTTGTTTTTTTCAAAAAAAGTCAGATTGTTAAAAACTTCAATGGTTTTGTGAATAAGTATGGCTTTCATTTAAAACGAAAAAGCCCAATCTTTGTAAGACCCAATTTAATTATTAAATAACAATATTTTATCGTGGAAATTACTCATATCATAAAAAGAGACTCTGAAATCAGTATTTTTGAGTTAGAAAAAATTACAAAAGCGATTGAAAAAGCGATGCTTTCAGTGAACAATGGTTCTAAAAGTGACGCTATTGCAATATCTTATAGTGTAAACCAAACTTTATTAGAAACAAAGTCAAATGAACCACAATACACACCCACAGTTGAGCAGGTTCAAGATATTGTAGAGCTTAAATTAATGAACAGCCCTTTTCAGGATGTTGCTAAAGCATACATCCTATATAGAAATGAGCAAACCAGAAGCAGAAAAAGAAATGTTTTTGAAAAGAGACTAAACTTAAAGCCTTATGATTATCCTGCTTTAACGGATTATGTAGATGCTATTAGACATTCTTATTGGATTCATACAGAGTTTAATTACACAAGTGACATACAAGATTTTAAAGCTACATTGACAGAAGTAGAACAAGGTGCTATAAAAAATACAATGTTGGCAATTTCTCAAATAGAAGTAGCGGTTAAAACATTTTGGGGAGATATTTACAAGAAAATGCCGAAGCCAGAAATTGGTGCGGTTGGGTCTACGTTTGCAGAAAGTGAAGTACGTCATCATGATGCATATTCGCACTTACTAGAGATTTTAGGGTTAAACAACGAGTTTCAAAACTTAAAGAAGAACCCAGTAATGATGAGGCGGGTAAATTATTTAGAGGGAGCTCTAAAGAATGTGAAAAGTGAAGACAATAAAGAATTTTCTGAATCTATTATTTTGTTTTCTTTATTTATAGAGCATGTGTCTTTATTTTCTCAGTTTCTGATAATAATGGCTTTTAACAAGCATAAAAATGTATTAAAAGGAATTTCTAATGTAGTAGAAGCGACTTCTAAAGAAGAGCAAATTCACGGAGATTTTGGTATCGATATTATTAAAATTATAAAAGAAGAAAATCCAGATTGGTTTGATGAGGATCATAGTTTAATGGTTCAAGAAACTTGTAGAGAAGCTTTTCTCTCTGAAAGTAAAATAATTGATTGGATTTTTGAAAAAGGAGAATTAGACTTCTTACCTAAAAAAGTAATAAAAGAATTTGTAAAAAATAGATTTAATAACTCATTAGCAAGTATAGGTATAACCAAAATATTTGAAATTGATGCCGTTTTATTATCTGAAACAGATTGGTTTGATGATGAAATTATTGGAACCAAACATGGAGATTTCTTTGTAAAAAGATCTATTAATTACAGCAAAAGAACTAAAAGTATAACAAGCGACGACTTATTTTAAATATATGAACCAAACCGAAACTAAGACCACTCATCTTACAGAGCACGAACAATTAATTCAAGCAGCTAACACTGCAAGAAAAGAAATTCTTGAAAAACAAAAAGAACCAGAAATTAGTTGGTTAACAGAAAATAGTCGCAAATTTTTAGAGTCTGGTTATTTAACAGGAGATACAACACCAGAAGAAAGAATACGTGAGATAGCAGACAATGCAGAACGCATCTTGAAAATTAAAGGGTTTTCAGATAAGTTTTACAAATATATGGCTGCAGGTTATTTTTCTTTATCGTCACCAGTTTGGTCTAATTTTGGAAAGAAAAGAGGGTTGCCTATTAGCTGTTTTGGTTCGCATGTAGCAGATGATATGGGAGATATTTTATACTCACAGTCTGAAGTAGGTATGATGTCTAAATTAGGTGGAGGTACTTCTGGGTACTTTGGTAAGTTACGTGAAAGAGGTGCAGATGTAAAAAATAATGGGTCATCATCTGGTTCTGTGCATATTATGCAATTATTTGAAAAAATGGTTGATGTTGTAAGTCAAGGTTCTGTAAGACGTGGACGTTTTTCTCCTTATTTACCTGTTGATCATAAAGATATTAAAGAGTTTTTAGAAATAGGAACGGAAGGAAACCCAATACAAGAATTAACCCATGGTGTTACGGTAAGTAACCAATGGATGGAAGAAATGATTGCTGGAGATACAGAAAAGAGAGGTATTTGGGCAAAAATTTTACAAAGAAGAGGTGAGATAGGGTATCCTTATATTTTGTTTAGAGACAATGCAAATAACGGAACCGTAGATGTTTATAAAGACAATAAGCATGAGATTTATGCAAGTAATCTTTGTACAGAAATAATGTTACCTTCTAATGAAGATTGGTCTTTTGTTTGTTGTTTATCATCAATTAACTTGGTGCATTATGAGGAGTGGAAAGATACGGATGCAGTAGAAACTTTAGCTTTCTTTTTAGATGCAGTAATGCAAGAGTTTATTACTAAATTAGAGGTGTTTAAAGATTCTCCAGATAGAGACGATCAGTTTACATTTCGTTTTATGGAAAAAGCCTATAATTTTGCAAAAGAAAACAGAGCTTTAGGTTTAGGAGCTTTAGGTTGGCATTCTTTATTACAATCTAAAATGTTGGCATTTGATAGTCAAGAAGCGTATAACTTAAATACAGAAATATTTAAAGTTATTAAAGAAAAGTCATACAAAGCGTCTGAAGAAATGGCAAAAATGTATGGAGAGCCAGCAGTATTAAAAGGGTATGGTAGACGTAACACCACTTTAAATGCAGTAGCACCTACTACATCATCTGCCTTTATTTTAGGGCAAGTATCACAAGGTATAGAGCCAATATGGTCTAACATTTATGTAAAAGATATTGCGAAGATAAAAACAACGATTAGAAATCCTATTTTAGAAAAATTATTAGAAGCAAAAGGACAAAGTACTTCAGATGTCTGGAAAAGTATTAGAGATAATGATGGTTCTGTGCAACATTTAAGTATTTTAACAGATGCAGAAAAAGACGTTTTTAAAACCTATTCAGAAATAGATCAAAAAGTAATTGTTTATCAAGCAGCAAACAGACAAACGCATATAGATCAAGGGCAATCTATAAATATTATGGTACACCCAGATATGCCAATTAAAGAAGTAAACGATGTGTATATTACGGCTTGGAAACTAGGTGTAAAATCTATGTATTACCAACACAGTATGAATGCAGCACAAAAATTTAAACAAAAGAAAGATTGTGCAAGTTGCGAAGGATAATCGAGTAGATTGTTTTTTATTACAAAATTGATAAAAAGAGAAGTCGAAAGGCTTCTTTTTTTTGTTTAATTTAGACAATATTTTATAATTATGATGAACTGGGAACAACTACTTTCTTTAAAACGCTTTGGCGACACACAAAAACGACCAAGAGATGCACAAGACGAAACCCGTTTGGGTTTTGATGTAGATTTTGATAGAATTATATTTTCATCAGCATTTAGAAGTCTACAAGACAAAACACAGGTAATTCCGTTATCTGAAACAGATTTTGTACACACCCGTTTAACACACAGTTTAGAAGTGTCTGTTGTTGGTAGAACTTTAGGCAGAAGGGTTGGTAAAGTGTTGTTAGAAAGGCACCCAAACTTAGTGGCTTTAGGATACACTTTTAACGATTTTGGCGCAATTGTAGCAGCTGCTTCAGTAACACATGATATTGGAAATCCGCCTTTTGGGCATTCAGGAGAAAAGGCTATTGGCGAGTATTTTAAAACAGGAAACGGTGCAAAATATAAAAGTCAGATTACAGATAAAGAATATCAAGATATAATTGATTTCGAGGGAAATGCAAATGGCTTCAAGATTTTAACAGAATCTAGAGAAGGAGTTTTTGGAGGATTAAGATTATCTTATGCTACTCTGGGAGCGTTTATGAAATACCCAAAAGAGAGTCTCCCGAAAAATCCAACAAACCATATTGTAGATAAAAAGTATGGATTTTTTCAGTCGGAAAAATTAGAATTTTTAGACGTGGCGAAAGATTTAGGTTTACTACAAAAATCTAAAACGGAAGATATTTCTTTTTATCGACATCCTTTAGCTTATCTGGTGGAAGCGGCAGATGATATTTGTTATACAATTATAGATTTTGAAGACGGAATTAATCTTGGTTTAATAGACGAGGAATTCGCTTTAGAGTTTATGATTAAGTTGGTCAAAGATACGATTGATATCAAAAAATACCATTCATTACAACACAAAAAAGACAGGGTAAGTTATTTGCGCGCTCTGGCAATTGGCGTATTAATTAATGAAGCTGTAGCTATTTTTTTAGCAAATGAAGCTGCAATTTTAGCGGGTACTTTTGAAAAATCTTTATTAGAGAAATGCAAGTACGAGGCTCAAATTAATGATATTATTAAAATAAGTGTTGATAAAATATATAATAGTAAAGAAGTAGTAGAAAAAGAGGTTGCAGGTTATAAAATTATAGCAGATTTGTTAGATGTTTTTGTAACAGCTTTAAACAATAAGTTTGATGGAAATCAATCTAATTATGACAAACTCGTGTTAAATTTGATAGCGGAAGAATACAAAACGGAAACCAATAATTTATACAATAGAATTATGCTAATTTGTAGTTATGTTTCTGGTATGTCTGACAGTTATGCAATAAGAATGTACAAAAAAATAAGTGGCAACATTATTTAAAGTTTTAAAAAGCAATGGTTCTTCTTTAGCTTCTCCACCTTTTAACTTTTGTGCTAATTCCTTAGCGTAAGCGATAGCTTCTTCTTTAGTTTCAAAATCCTTACCATTAGTTTTATCAGATTCACCATCTTCCATATCTGGTGGGTTGTATCCACTTACATAAAATGTTTCATCACCATCATAAGTAGCGCCCTTAGATATCATTATTGCGTTTTCATCTTTATCCATAAAAGAGATGCAGATTTGAAATAATAGGATTATCAATAAATAGATGTTTTTATTTATTTACTATTTTTTTAAGACAAAATTATATAACAAAATGTATTGTTTCAAATAACATATAAGTTTGTGAACTTTTTAAAATAATAATTAGGGTTTGCACTTAGAGCTATAATTTAAATTAATTTAGGTACTTTTATTCCAAATAATAAAAAGGCACAAACGTTTAGCCTTAATTTAACTCTTTGTTGGCACAAATTTTATCTTTACAACATCGTTAAATATAATTATCATGAAAAGAAATCTCCTCATTTTAGCATTATCAATTTTCATCTTTAATGTTCTGGTATTTTGCAAAGCGAAAGATGTTAATGATCATAATGTGGAAAAAATTAAAATAATCATAAGCAAAGAAACTACCGATAAAATTTTTAGTTTTGATAAAACTAAAGTTCTAATTTTGACCTATAAAATCGACAAAAGCCCAATAATAAAGTTCAATTATCAAGTAATTGACACAGATACTAAGAAAGAACTTAAAAAAGGAGTTTTTGTAGGGGAAAAGATGGAATGGTTAGATGCCACAACTTTGAAATGCACCAAACATGTTGGAATGATTCAGAAAGAAGATGATCAGATACTTTCACCAGAAACAAAAAATAAAATAATTATCAATTACAGTATTATAAATATTAACTAAACATAAAATTAGCAAGATGAAAAAAAATTACCTTTTACTCTCAACATGTCTAATGTGCGCTCTTTTTATTTTTCAATCTTGTCAACAAAACAGGAAAGATTCAATTTTAAAGACAGGAAAAATAAAAAAGAACAAAAAAGATACAAGTAGTAGTCATAAAAAAGGAATTGAACACATTGCTGATTACCAAAAGCAAATTAGAAAAGGGATAGACGCTGAAGCTACTACTTATAAAAAAGGATATCTTATAGAAGAATTTAATAAAGCAACTCAAAAAGGGTTGGCAAAAAGCACTGCAAGTGCAATTACTCCAATTTTTATAGAAAGAGGACCCAATAACGTACCTGGTCGTTCACGAGGGATTGCTATTGATCCAAACAACACAAATAGATGGTTTGTAGGTACTGTTGGCGGAGGAGTTTGGCTAACAGAAGACGGCGGAACAACATGGGAAAGTCTAACGGATTTTAAGATTCCAAACTTAAGTACTTCTACAATTGTAATGAGTCAAACAGACTCAAACATTCTTTACGTGGGTACAGGTGAACCTTTCGGAAACCTGGGTGCAATCGGAGGATCCGGAGTATTTAAAACAACAGATGGCGGGGCTACTTGGCAAAGTCTAACAGCAACCGCTGCTTTTGGGGACGTTAGTAGAATTATTATTAACCCTGCAGATGATCAGAATGTTCTTATAGCAACCTCTTCTGGTATTTATAGAACTATAGATGGCGGAACTATTTGGGTTCAAACATTTAACTCTTCTAGGCCTGTACAAGATTTAGATGCAGATCCTAGTGATTTTAACATTCAATACGGTTCTGTGAATGGGGTAGGTTTGGTGAAAAGTATAGATGCAGGTCTTACATGGGCTATCGTTTTTGATACTTCTATTGTCAACGTAAACCATAGTAGATTTGAAACTGCAGTTTCGCAAGTAAATACTTCCGTGGTGGTAATCTGTGCTTACTCTTCTTCTGGAGGTACGGTAAGTCCGAACACAGATTTGTATATCTCAAGAGACGCAGGAGCTAGTTTTACCAATTTAACAGCTCCTAGTGGAGCAATTGTAGACAGACTAGATCTGGTAGGAGGTCAAGGATGGTATGACAATATTGTTTTAACACATCCTTTTAATGAAAATATTTTTTACGTTGGAGGTGTAGAACTTTTTAAAGTAACGGTAAACGTTGATGATACTTTTACTGCTTTAGAAATTGCTGCAACCAATCAAAACGGAAACCTTAATATGGTAAATACAAATGTACATGTAGATCAACATGGTCTTGCTGTAATAAAGGGTACGGACAATAAATTTCAATTGATTTTAGCAAATGATGGGGGTGTATTTCTTAGTAATTTAGATATAGACTCTGGAGTAAATGATGGTGATTGGTCAAACTCTGTAGAAGGAAAAAATAGTACACAGTTTTATGGAGCAGCAAAGCAAAATGGTGTGGATAATTATTTAGCAGGTGCCCAAGATAATGGAAGTTGGATCTCCCAACGAAACGATTCAACCAAAGATGAAGCATATACATTCGTTTTTGGCGGCGACGGTTTTGAGGTTGTTTGGCACTATAACAAGCCTCTAGATTTTATAGTTACATCGCAAAACAATGTAATTGGTAGATATGTTGATTTTTCATACGCTGGAAGAACAAGACTGCCTGGTGCTCCAATATTTTATACAAAGGTAGCAAATGCAGATAATAACCCCAATGCTGTTTTTTCTGTTTCAGGAGAGGGTGTTTGGCGCTCAACCGACTTTGCAGAAAACTGGAACTTAATACCACTTAGTCCTAATTTCACACCGGGCGCTTCAAGCTCCTTAAATGTAAAAGTATCTTCTGCAGACCCAAATACGGTTTGGGCTGGAGCTGTCATGACAGAAAGTGGTTCTTTTGTTTTACATGTTTCACAAGACAATGGACAAACTTTTAACCCAGCAGGTATTTATGACAATCCAAATGGTGCACATAATGCATATATTTCTGGCTTGGCAACTTCTTACACTCAAAAAAATAGAGCATATGCACTTTTTTCTCCACAAGGAGTTCCAAAAATTTTAAAAACTGAAGATTTAGGTGCTACTTGGAGTGACATCACAGGTTTTGAAACAAGTACAAATACGGGTTTTCCAGATGTAGCAGTGCATGCTGTTTTAGAGATGCCTTTTGATAAAGATATTATTTGGGCAGGTACAGATATTGGCCTTTTTGAAACAGAAAATGGCGGTGCAAGTTGGAGTATGATTACAGATTTTCCAGCGGTAGCAGTGTACGATATGAAAGTGGTAAATGACCAAGTGGTTATTGCAACGTACGGAAGAGGTATCTGGTCTGCAACTATTTCTGAATTAAACGCGTATACTTTACCAACGTACTTAGCTTTCGCAGAGGCATCCACGCAACAAAATGAAATTGAAAGTTTAAAAACAACTGTAAGTTATACCGTTCCAAAAGACGAAGTAAGTAGCATAAAGATATTTATTGATAATGTTGAGCAAGAAGAAATAATTCAAGATTTTAGGGCAGGTGTTGTCTATACATACGAAACAACCAACCTCACAGAAGGATATCATCAGTTAGGAATTCAAGTTTTTGACGATGCAAATAATTTAGAAACACCAGTAAATAATCAAGAGTTTGCAGTCATTGATTTTGAGACGGCAAGTTCTACTATTGAGATTTCAGAATTTCAGGCTTCAGATGTTTTTACATATAAATCAGAATTTATCATAGATAATTTAGATGGAGCATTATCGAGCAATGTATTAAGTAATACTGATCATCCATATAATAACACTACAACATACACTGTAGTATTAAAAAAACCATTGACTTTATCTGAATCGAATAAGAATTTCACCTATACAGATTTTGCAATTGTAGAACCTTTTACCGACGATTTAACTGATTTAACAAGTTTTTACGATTTTGTAACATTAGAAGCTTCTTCTGATTTGATAACATGGAAAACGTTAGATAAATATGATGCAAGAAGATTTTCAGAATGGTTAATAGAATATAATAAAGGTGCAGCTGCTTCTGGAGGTGATGCTTTATTTAAAGAACAAAATATTGCTTTAACAGAAAACGGATTTGCTATTGGTGAGACGGTTGTTTTTAGATTTAAATTAGTCACAGATCCTGGTGCAAATTCTTACGGTTGGGCAATTAAATCTATAAATGCTGGTGCAACAGCAACCATAAAGGAGGTTATAGAAGGGCGTAAAGTATTTACAATTTACCCTACAGTTTCTAAAGGAGATTTTACACTTTTTGCTAAAAACACTCTAGGGTTAACCAATATGAGTATTTTTGATATCACTGGGAAACAAGTGTACACAAAAGAAGTGAATTTTAGAGCGCAGCGCAAGCAAGAAATTTCCGTGAGCTTAAAGGCAGGTATTTATATTGTACACCTTGTTGATGAAAATAATAAAAGAGTAGCAAGCAAAATAGTTATAGAGTAATATTTTGTCTGTAAAAATTAGAGGCTACCTTGTTAGGTAGCCTTTTGTTTTTGCTTTAAAAACCTAGCAAAATAATGCCGCCAAATTCTTAGAAACCAAACCGCTAAAGAAGAAGTAACCGAGTACATTCCTTTCAAATTGGTAGGGCAAGAAGCGGTAATCGTTTACAAGTTGAAAGATGTTTTGAAATACGTTAAATTAGAACTAAGTAAAAAGGAAACCTTAGAGGTTCCGATGTAAAACGTAGTGGGTTTAATAATAAAGGGAGGTCTTTAAGGCCTCTCTTTTTTTTGGATTAAATCGGATATGAATTGCTTCAGATGTTGGCTGTCAAGCTTCAGTGTTTCATGGAGTTTATTGACCGATCCATGCTCAATAAATGTATCGGGAATACCTTTTAAAATCACATCATTTTTGTAGTTTTGAGTAGCTGCAAATTCCAAAATAGCGCTTCCAAATCCGCCACTGATTGCACCATCTTCAATAGTAATAAGGGTTGAATACGTTTTAAAAATAGTATGTAATAATGGTGCATCCAAAGGTTTTACAAAACGCATATCATAATGTGCAATTTTACTTTTATTATCTAACAGATCTATAGCATCAGAGACATTTTTAGCAATTGTTCCTACAGATAAAATCGCAATATTTTTGCCTTCTTTTAAACAAACCCCTCTTCCGATTTCTATTGCTGCAAAAGGTTGTTGCCAATCAATAATGTTTCCAGTTCCTCTTGGATATCGAATGGCAATCGGATGTTTTAAACCTAATTGGGCTGTATATAAAATATTTCGTAATTCAATTTCATTACTGGGTGCAAAAACAATTAAATTAGGAATGCTACGCAAATAGGCTAAATCAAAAACACCATGATGTGTAGCTCCGTCTTCTCCAACCAAACCTGCCCTATCTAAACAGAATACAACTGGTAAATTTTGTAAAGCGACATCATGTATTACTTGGTCGTAAGCACGTTGTAAAAAAGTGGAATAAATATTACAATATGGAATTAAGCCTTGTGTTGCCATTCCTGCGGCTAATGTTACTGCATGTTGTTCTGCAATACCTACATCAAAAGTTCTTTTTGGGAATTTTTCAAACATAAATTTTAGCGAACTTCCCGTTAACATTGCAGGCGTAATTCCTATTATTTTATTGTTTTGTGTTGCTAATTCTACCATTGTTTTTCCAAAAACATCTTGGTATTTTGTATATAAACTTGCTGTTTTTTTTATGCGCACACCAGAAATTTTATCAAATTTTCCAGGCGCATGATAGGTTACTTGGTCTTCTTCTGCTTTCTTTAACCCTTTGCCTTTGGTGGTAATTACATGTAAAAACTTAGGACCTTTCACAGTTTTTAAGCGTTCTAATTCAGCCAAGACCTTCGGTAAATTATGGCCATCAATTGGACCAGAATAATCAAAATTTAAGGCTTTTATAATATTGTTTTGAGCGGCTAGCTTTCTATCTGTCTTTACCCTAGTTAAATATTCCTTTAGAGCCCCAACAGAAGGATCTATTCCAATAGCGTTGTCGTTTAAAATGATGAGTAAATTTGCTTTAGAAACCCCCGCATGGTTTAGTGCTTCAAAAGCCATTCCGCTGGCAATAGAAGCATCTCCAATAACAGCAATGTGTTGTTTTTCGGTCTGACCTTTTAGGTTAGATGCGATTGCCATTCCTAAAGCTGCAGAAATAGAAGTAGAAGAATGCCCCACGCCAAAAGCATCAAATGCGCTTTCTTTTCTGGATGGGAATCCTGCAATGCCACCAAATTGTCTGTTGGTGTGAAAAATAGCCTTTCTTTCCGTTAAAATTTTATGGCCGTATGCTTGGTGTCCAACATCCCAAACGAGTAAATCATTTGGAGTATCAAACAAATAATGAATTGCAATGGTAAGTTCTATAACTCCTAAACTTGCGCCTAAATGCCCTTCTTTTGTGGCAATAACATTAATAATAAATTCACGTAACT
>Ga0209192_10001213_pt1 | contig 21372 bp, 20 predicted proteins | sample ArcticOcean_MG_C_11_FD_187433 | JGI IMG/M metagenome (GOLD analysis project Ga0209192, IMG submission 187433) | Marine microbial communities from western Arctic Ocean - ArcticOcean_MG_CB2_154 (SPAdes) (version 2) | ecosystem: Environmental > Aquatic > Marine > Oceanic | place: Arctic Ocean... | reverse complement strand
TCAGTTGCTTCTTATTTTTATCTATTTCTGCTTGTTGCCTTACAATGTAACCTGAATACTTAGCTAAAATCTGAATTTGCTCTCTAACTTCAGTGATTTCATGTCCCTTTTCTCCAATAAGCTCCATTAAATCTTCGTAATTAACATTAGGTCGCTTTAAAAGATCAAAAGCAATATATTCTCTCACCATAGTCTTGCCTAATTTCTGGATTTGCAATTTTTTATCTATTTCGGCAGGTTTTACAATTAATTTTTTAAGTCTTTTTTCTTCTTTAAGGTACCCGTCCCTTTTCCTACTAAAGTTTTCCCAGTGAACATCACAAATTAGCCCATAAGATCTTGCTTTTTCAGTTAGCCTTAAATCAGCGTTGTCCTCCCTTAACAAAAGCCTGTACTCTGCCCGACTTGTAAACATCCTATACGGTTCTGTTACTCCTCGCGTGATCAAGTCATCAATCATGACGCCTAAATAAGACTCTTCTCTTGTTGGGGTCCAACTATCTTTTTCTTGAGCTTTCAGAGCAGCATTCATTCCAGCTATCAGTCCTTGGGCGGCCGCCTCTTCGTATCCAGTTGTCCCGTTAATCTGACCAGCAAAAAATAAGCCGCTTATTGCTTTTGTTTCTAAACTTGTCTTTAAGGCTCTTGGGTCGTAATAATCATACTCAATAGCATATCCTGGTCTTAATATATGAGCGCCTTCTAAGCCCCTTATTGATTTCACTAACTCAAGCTGAACATCAAAAGGCAGGCTAGTAGAAATACCATTTGGATAAACCTCATGAGTATTTAGTCCTTCCGGCTCTATAAACACCTGGTGTGAATCTCTATCTGCAAACCGATGTATTTTATCTTCAACTGATGGACAATACCTGGGGCCAACCCCTTCAATAGTGCCGTTATACATGGGAGATCTATCTAGCCCTTTTCTAATAATTTCATGAGTCTCTTGATTGGTATGGGTAATCCAACAAGAAATTTGCTGGGGATGTTCAATTTTTGGATTAATAAAAGAAAAGTGAGGGGCAGGATTATCTCCAGGTTGTTCCAACATTTTTGTATAATCAATCGAGCGCCCGTCTATTCTGGGAGGAGTACCTGTTTTTAATCTGCCAACAGGAAGCTTCAAATCTTTTAGTTTTTGTGCTAAAACTGAGGCAGCTGAATCTCCTGCCCTACCTGATTGGTAATTCTGCATTCCTACATGGATGAGCCCACCTAAAAAAGTACCTGCTGTAAGTACTATATTTTTAGAATGGAAAACTAACCCTATTTGGGTAACAACACCTTCTACTTTACTGTTTTTCACAATCACATCTTCAACTGATTGTTGAAATAGCCATAAATTCTTTTGATTTTCTAAAACATTTCTTACTGCAGCTTTATATAAAACACGATCTGACTGAGCTCTGGTGGCTCTCACAGCAGGGCCTTTACTTTCATTTAAAGTTCTAAACTGAATACCCGCCGCGTCAGCAGCTCTAGCCATAATTCCACCCAAGGCATCAATTTCTTTTACTAAGTGCCCCTTGCCAATTCCACCAATCGATGGATTACATGACATTTGCCCCAAGGTTTCTATATTGTGAGTCAACAACAATGTCTTTTGCCCCATACGCGCAGATGCTAGGGCTGCTTCCGTCCCAGCATGGCCTCCGCCTATAACTATCACATCAAAAACGTTTGGAAAGTCCATTATCTAAAATTTTATTTATGTTAAAAAAGAATTTTACTGTATTTTATGAAATATAGATATTCGATTGTTTCACGTGAAACAATTTAATTAAAACTAGGCTACAAGAAATGGTTTCACGTGAAACATTTATTTGCCTATACAAAATTGACTGAATATCTCACCCAACAAATCATCAGATGAAAATTCGCCTGTGATTGAAGATAAATGCTTTTGAGCTAATATGAGTTCTTCTGCGACTAATTCTGGAGCACCTAAATTAGCTAGTCCCAATTTAAGGGCGTCACTAACCAAACTCAATGAATCAACATGTCTCTTTCTTGCAATAAACAAACCTTCAGAATTTTCAGATACTTGAGTTTTCCCAATAACAGTAATTATATGATTTTTCAATAAAGTTAAGCCTTCACCATTTTTAGCAGAGAGATATATAATAATTTCTTCGCCATTTTTTTCTATCCTTGATCTTTCCTGAACTAAGTCAATTTTATTAAAGATAAAAAACTTTTTGATATCAGGTGGCAACTGCTTTAATAGTGATTCTTCGTATTTACCAACACCTTGACTTGCTTCTACAATAACTAAGACAATATGAGCTTTTGCAACAGAATCCCATGTCTTATCAATCCCAAATTTCTCTACAACATCATCCGTATGTCTTAGGCCTGCTGTATCTGTAAAATGAACAGGAATACCCTCTAGGTTAATATCGCTAGATATAGGGTCCCTTGTAGTTCCTGGAATATTGGTAACTATAGCCTTATCTTCTCCCGACAATTGATTCATTAGGCTAGATTTGCCAACATTAGGTTGGCCAATTAATACTACATTGACACCGTCTCTTAATAATTGTCCCTGATAAGCGGTTAATAAAATTTCTACGGTAATTTCTGAAAGTTTTTTTAATTTATCTGCTACCTTCCCCTCGGTAATAAAATCAATGTCTTCTTCAGGAAAATCTAAGCATGCTTCAATGTACATACGAAGTTCAATTAATTTATTTAGTAAGTCATTGATTTTAATAGAAAAGTTACCACTCAAGGAATTTATTGCGCTTTTTGCTGCTGCATCGGTAGAGGCATTAATAAGGTCAGCAACAGATTCAGCTTGAGCTAAGTCAAGCTTACTATTTAAGTAAGCTCTTTTTGTAAACTCGCCTGGACTTGCAATTTTTGCGCCATATTGTATGCATGCGTTTAAAATTAAATTTAATACGATTGGGCCGCCATGGCCCTGAAGCTCAACAACATCTTCCCCCGTAAACGAATGAGGGGACTTAAAAAATAGTACGAGCCCCTCATCTATTAATTGATCGTTAAAGTCTTTAAATTTTGAAAAATGAACTTTACGAGGTTGAATGTCAATCTGACAAACTTTTTTTGCAATAAAAAAAGCATTCGGACCTGACATTCTAACGACCCCAATACCACCAACACCAGATGCGGTTGAAATTGCGGCAATAGTAAAAGGATCGTTAAGCATGGCCTTTCTTTTTTAAAGCTTCAGCGTGTATTTTTTTATTTACGTACCATTGTTGTGCAATTGATAAAATATTATTTACCAACCAATACAAAACTAGTCCAGATGGAAAGAAAAAGAAAAATATACTAAACACAATTGGCATCATCATCATGAGTCTAGCCTGCATAGGGTCTGTCGGCTTAGGGTTTAATTTAGTTTGCAAAAACATAGATGCAGCCATTAATAGTGGCAATACATAATAAGGGTCCTTAGAGGAAAGATCGGTAATATAAAGAAAGGAAGCATTTCTTAGCTCCACTGAACCCAATAAAACCCAATAGAGCGCAATGAACACGGGAATTTGGACCAATATTGGTAAACACCCACCAAGAGGGTTAATTTTTTCTGTCTTATAAAGCTCCATCATTGCTTGTTGCATTTTTTGTTTATCATCGCCGAATTTTTCTTTCATACTTTGAAGTCGTGGGGCAAGTTCGCGCATCTGTCCCATCGACCGATAACTCGCTGCTGAAAGAGGATAAAATAATAATTTAATTAAAACGGTTAATAAAATAATTGATAGGCCCCAATTAATAACCATTTTCTGAATCCCTGACATCACAGAAAATAAAGGAGATGCTATAAATGTTAACCACCCATAATCTACCGTATAAGACATACCTTTAGCAGCTAGCTCTAGATCTGATTTGGCTTGGGGGCCAGCGTATAAATTTGAATCAAATACCGTGCCCTCCCCAGCCATTAAGTCATCTAAAGAGATAACAAGACCAGAAGCGTAAATATTATTAGCAATTTTTTTAGAATATAATTCTCTACTTTTGTCATCGCGAACAATCCATGATGACGCAAAGTACTGCTGAATTATTCCTATCCAGCCATCATTAGCAGATATTGAAAAAGATTTTGAATCTACATCATCAAAGCTCAGCTTATTAAAATTAAGATCATCAGTATAATAAGCTGTACCAGTGTATTTAGGCATCATCGAGGAGCCTTGATTAGATTCGCCATCATGAATTAATTGATAATAAGCACTCATCTTTAATGGGTTATCTGAATTGTTTTTTATGTCATAGGAAACTTTAATCAAATAACTATTTTTAGTGAAGGTATAAATTTTCTTCACCACCAAACCATCTGCCTCATATGTGAAAGGAACATCTAGAGTGTCAGAGCTCATTTGAAAATTATTTCGAGGTGAAGTAAAAGATGATTTATGTGTAGGTAAATTCTCGCCTAATAAGCCTGTTTGAGCAATATATAAAAGTGGATTTTGGGAATCGCTCATTAACTGAAAGTAACCCTCAGCATCATCCGCTAAATAATTTTTTAGAGACAAGTTTCTTATGTCGCCTCCAACGGAACTAATGTCTATAGAATATAGATCCGTTTCAACCTTTATTAACTGACTTTTTTGGACAACATCTGTGCTTATAGGCCTTAGTGTCTTCTGTAAATCAATATTTTCATTTCCAGCGGAAGGCCTTGGAACACTGAGGTCATTTTGTGCCTGTGGCTGTGTTTCAATATTTTTTTTCTGCCAAGAATCCCACAATAATAGAACCGAAAAAGACAAAAGAACAAATAGAATCAAACGTTTAGTATCCATGTTTACCTTAAATAATTATTTTGAGACTGGGTCAAAACCACCAACCTTACCTGGCCGACACCTTAAAATTCTTTTGAAGCCTAAAAGACAGCCTTTAAAAAACCCAAACTTATATAAAGCATCAATTGTATACATTGAACATGTCGGAGTAAACCTGCAATGTGACTTAAAAAAAGGGCTTAAACATAGCTGGTAAGCCTTTATAAAAAGAATAAATAATTTAACCATGTTATTTAATGATAGCTATCAAAGTCTTAATTTCCTGGTTTAAGTCGTCAAACGAGTCTTTATAGAAAGACTTTCTTACTCTAATAATCATATCAAAAGAAAAGGGTTTTGATAGCTGGGTCTTAATAATTTCTCGAATAGATCTACGCATATAATTTCGTTTAACAGCTAATGACTCTAATTTTTTAGAAACAATAAAGCCGAGGCGATAAACACCTTGGTCGTTAGGACAATAATGTATAAAAAGATGAGGGGATGTTATTTTTTTTTTATAATTAAAAACAAATGAAAATTCGTTTGGTGTTCTTAACTTCAAATTTTTTTTACTCGAAAGAATAAATTAAATTCCTAAACGAACTCTTCCTTTAGCGCGTCTTGATGCTATGACAGATCGGCCGCCCCTAGTTTTCATCCTTACTAAAAACCCGTGAGTTCTTGCTCTTCTTACTTTCGATGGTTGATAAGTTCGCTTCATTATGACTACTCCACTGCATTAATCTTTGAAGCCGAACATTACTCTACCAAGCAACTTATGTCAATGATATAAATCAATATTTATTTAAAAAAGGTTGTGGATAACTTTAATAAATTACGCTAATATGAATTTCGTTTAGCATGAGAACAGAGTTGAGATGAATACAGAAGAATTTTGGGCTCTGTGCCTAGATAAATTTAATAAAAAATTAACCAAACAACAATTCAATACATGGATTAAACCCCTTGAATTTAAATTTGATAAGAATGATAAAAAATATAAAGTCATAGCACCTAATAAATTTGCAATCGAATGGATTAAAGACAGATTTTTAGACGAGCTAAGCGATCTGGCAGAAAAACACCTAAATCGTAAAAAGATTATATTTATAACTGGTAGCAAAAAAGCTTCAATAGAAGACACCCAAAACCTTCCTGCCAATAGTATACAAATAAAAAGTAGCGCAAAAGCTACAGGTTTAAATAAAAGTTTTAATTTTTCAAATTTCGTTACAGGTAAAGCCAACCAACTAGCGGTTGCTGCAGCCAAACAAGTCGCAGAAAATCCTGGTACAGCATACAACCCCTTGTTTATATATGGAGGAGTAGGATTAGGAAAAACACATTTAATACATGCTATTGGCAACCACTTAAAAAGTATTACCCCAGACGCAAAACTTAAATACCTTCATGCCGAAAGATATGTTCATGATGTAGTTAAAGCATATGAAAATAAATCGTTTGATGCATTTAAAAAAAACTATCACTCGCTAGACCTATTACTGATTGATGATATTCAGTTTATTGGTAAAAAAAATAGAACTCAAGAAGAGTTTTTCTATGCATTTAACTCTCTAATTGAAAATAAAAAACAAATTATTATTACATGTGACTCTTATCCAAAAGAAATACCTGGGGTTGATGACCGACTAAGGACAAGATTTAGTTGGGGCTTAACGGTAGCAATTGATCCCCCTGAGCTTGAGATGAGAGTTGCTATTTTATTAAAGAAAGCGAGTGAAAATAAAATTAAACTACCAGAAGAGGTTGCTTTTTTTATAGCAAAACAAATTAGATCAAATGTAAGGGAATTAGAAGGTGCTCTTAACAGAATAGTAGCAATGTCAAACTTTACTGGAACTGATATTAATATAATATTAGCAAAAGAATCACTTAAAGATTTAATTGCTGTTAGGGGAAGGCAGGTTAGTGTTGAAAATATTCAAAAAACAGTTGCAGAGTACTATAAAATAAAAATAGCTGATATTTTAAGTAAAAAAAGATCAAGAAATTTTTCAAGACCAAGACAAATTGCAATGAGCCTTACAAGAGAGCTTACAAATTTGAGTTTCCCAGAAATTGGGGAAGCTTTTGGAGGAAGACACCACACCACAATAATGCATGCTTGTGATGAAGTAGAAAAACAAAGACTAAAAGATCAAAACATAGGACAAGATTTAGGTTTTTTAACTCAAGTTTTAAGAGGTTAGTGTATAAGTTGTGTATAAGTTGTGTATTAGAATGCGGTTAACAAAGAAAAAAATGTATAACTTAAAGCTATGCACAATTCATCCACAGTAAAGTGATGGGAAACACATAGGTTTAAAAGTTAAGTAAATTATTGTTTTTAAATAAAAATAATACTTAAAAACAAATAAAATAGCTTATTATTATTATTATTATCTAAAAACTATATATAAAGAAAATACTATGGATATAAAAATTAACAGAGACATCTTACTTTCGCCATTAAGCAATGTTTCTGGAATTATAGAAAAAAAACACACATTACCAATATTATCAAATTTACTCATAAAAGGTGAAAACGAAATAATTAACTTTATAGCGACTGATTTAGAGATGCAAATTTCACTAGCTATAAAAACGGAAGTAAGTGAAAAGTTTGAAACAACAATTTCTGCTAGAAAATTATTTGACATCACGAGATCCTTGCCAGAAGGAAGTCAATTAGATTTTAAAATAGAAGAAACTAAGGTTTTAGTAAAAGCAGCTAAAAGTAGGTTTAACCTTCAAACATTGCCCGCAAAAGATTACCCAGTTATGAAAAAAAATGAAGAAGAAAGTACTTCGTTTTCACTTAGTCAGAAAACCTTTAAAAAACGCCTTAAAGAGGTTGATTTTTCAATGGCTCAACAAGACATAAGATATTATTTAAATGGTTTATTATTTGAGGTAGATGGAAAAAAAATTAATATAGTCGGTACTGATGGCCATCGTCTAAGTTTTACATCGTCTTCACTTAAGAGTTCGGTAGAAAAGATTCAAACTATAATTCCAAGAAAGACGATCTTAGAACTTATTAAGTTATTAGGTGAAACAGATGACCAGGTTGAAATTAACATTAGTAAAAATCAGGCTACTTTTGAATTTAATGAAATTAATTTAATTACAAAGGTAATTGACGGAAAGTTTCCAGATTACAATCGAGTTATACCTGTAGGACATGAAAACATTTTTGAAATTGACCGCCAAGAACTTTTGGCTTCTATGTTGAGGGCATCAATTTTATCTAATGAAAAATTTCGTGGGATTACAATGCAAGTTGCAGAAAATAATTTAAAACTGATAAGCTCAAATAGTGATCAAGAAAAAGCAGAGGAAGAAATAGAAATTAAATATAGTGGCTCACCTATAGATATAGGGTTTAATGTTACTTATTTAATAGATGTTTTGACAAACATACAGTTCGAAAAATTACATTTTGCGTTTAATGATTCAAGCAGCAGTTGCCTTGTAACAATTCCAAATAACGAAGATTACAAGTACGTTGTAATGCCGATGAGAATATAGTGAATCTAAAGGGAACTCGATGACTAAGCAAGAAGATTTAAATAATGAAAAATATAATTCTGACAGCATAAAGGTTTTAAAGGGGCTTGATGCCGTAAGAAAAAGACCCGGCATGTATATTGGCGATACATCAGATGGTAGTGGTTTACACCATATGGTTTTTGAAGTTCTGGATAATGCCATAGATGAGTCGTTAGCTGGCCACTGTAATGAAATCAAGGTTATTATCCACCCTGATAATTCCATAACTGTTACAGATAATGGCCGTGGGATTCCAACAGACGTAAAAGAAGATGATGAGTTTAAGAGGACAGCAGCAGAAATTGTAATGACAGAGCTTCATGCAGGTGGAAAGTTTGATCAAAATTCCTATAAGGTTTCTGGTGGTCTTCATGGGGTAGGTGTTTCTGTTGTAAATGCCCTTTCTGACTGGTTAAAATTAAAGGTTTATAGAAATAAAAAAATCCATGAGGTGGATTTTAAAAGAGGCGACATTGTTGCTCCCCTAAAAATACTGGGCGATACAGATAAAACTGGTACAGAAGTAACTTTTATGCCTTCAGCAGAAACTTTTATTAATGTTGATTTCCATTTTGATTTGTTGGCAAAAAGAATTCGAGAGTTATCTTTTTTAAATAATGGCGTCAACATAGACTTGATTGATCATAGAAGTGGAAAAACAGAAAACTTTGCCTCTTCCGGCGGTATAAAAGGCTTTGTTGAGTACATGAATCGATCTAAGTCTAGCCTTCACGAGAACGTTTTTTATGCTGAGAGTGTTGAGAAAGACGGCGTTACTATGGAAGTTAGTATGCAGTGGAATGATAGCTATGGAGAAAACGTACAGTGTTTTACAAACAACATACCTCAGCGAGATGGAGGAACTCATTTAACTGGTTTAAGAGCTGCTCTTACTAGAACAATTAACACCTATATTGAGTCAAATGAATTAGCAAAAAAAGCCAAAGTGGAGACAGGCGGTGACGATATGAGGGAGGGTTTAGTTTGTGTTTTGTCTGTTAAGGTACCTGACCCGAAGTTTTCTTCTCAAACTAAAGACAAGTTAGTTTCAAGCGAGGTTCAGCCAATTGTTTCAGATGTGGTTGGGAAAAAGCTAACAGAATTTTTATTAGAGCACCCAAAAGATGCAAAAATTATTTGTAATAAGATAGTGGACGCTGCACGAGCAAGAGAAGCGGCAAGAAAAGCAAGAGATATGACAAGAAGAAAAGGCGTAATGGATTCTATGGGTCTACCGGGAAAGTTAGCAGATTGTCAGGAAAAAGACCCTTCCCAGTGTGAAATATACTTAGTAGAGGGAGATTCCGCTGGGGGCTCAGCTAAACAGGGAAGAGATAGAAAAAATCAAGCTATTTTGCCATTAAAAGGGAAGATTCTTAATGTAGAAAAAGCACGTATAGACAAGGTTTTGTCTTCCCAAGAAATTGTTACCTTAATCACAGCTTTGGGCACAGGTATTGGAGCAAAAAAAGAAGGAAGTGACGAGGGCTTTAATATAGAGAAGTTAAGGTATCACCGCGTAATTATTATGACTGATGCCGACGTTGATGGAGCTCATATTAGAACCTTACTTTTAACTTTCTTTTTTCGGCAAATGTTTGAGTTGGTGGAGAGAGGACATATTTATATTGCTCAACCTCCTCTTTACAAAGTCAAACAGGGTAAGGATGAACGTTATTTAGAGGGTGAGCAGGATTTAGATCAATATCTTGTGGAGTCAGCTTTAAAGGAAGCTTCACTGCTAACGAGGGCAGGTGGGGATGTTTTAAAAGACGACGCTCTGGCGAATATTGCAAAAGAGATGGTGTTGACTGAAGCAATTATTAGAAGACTTGCCTCAAGATATGATGAGTCACTTATAAGGGCGGTTCATGTTCTAGGCCCCATGAACTTAGAAGACGAGAAAGAGACAACCATATATTCATCTCAATTAAAAGAATTAATGTTGCTTGATAACATTAATTTTGAAGTGAAAAAAAATGAGGATTCAAATAAATATTTTATTGAAATTAATCAATTTGTTCATGGGAATTTACAAGTAAGTAGGTTAGATGAAGAGTTTTTAATGGGCGGAGAATATAAACAAATTATTATCTCTTCGGAGTTAACTAAAGATTTAATTGGGCCAGGCGCGATAATAACTAGAGGCGAAAAAACAGCGCCAGTAGATAACTTTCACGATGCGTTAACGTGGTTAATTGCGGAAGCTAAACGTAATTTAGGGATTCAACGGTATAAGGGTTTAGGAGAAATGAATCCAGAGCAGTTGTGGGAAACTACGATGGACCCGTCAGCAAGAACACTTTTACAGGTCACTATTGAAGACCTAATGGCGGTAGAGGAAACTTTTTCTAAGTTAATGGGCGATGATGTAGCTCCGAGAAGAGCATTTATAGAGAGTAACGCACTTGGAGCAAATAATATTGATATATAAAGTTCAAAATGACCTTAAGAGAGCTTAGATTTATAGTTTCTGTAGCGCAAGAAAAAAATTTTAGAAGAGCCGCAGATATAAGTTTTGTAAGCCAGCCGGCCTTAAGTTTGGCAATAAAAAAAATAGAAAATGAATTGGGCGTTTTAATTTTTGAAAGAAATCGAACCGAAGTTTCCATTACTGTAATTGGTGAGAAAATACTTAGTCAAGCAATCATTGTTTTAGATGAAGCAGAGAAAATTAAAGAATTTGCTTTAATGAGTAAAAAAGATTTTAAAGCTCCATTTAGATTAGGCTTAATCTACTCAATTGCACCATATTTGCTACCACTAATAATTCCCTTACTAAAAAAAGAAGACTCAAATTTTTCTTTAGAGATTGAAGAAAATATAACTAAAAATTTAGAGGAACAATTAAAGAAGGGCTCAATAGATGCGGCCATAATAGCTTTACCTCTAGAGCTTTCAGGAATGGAGGCCGTACCTTTATATCATGAGCCTTTTGAGGCGATTGTACCTAGCCAACACGATTGGGCTAATAGAAAGGAAGTTAAACCAACAGATTTGGTTAATGAAAAAGTTTTATTGCTAGACAACACTCATTGTTTTAGTAACCAAGTTTTAGAGGCATGTCCTGGCTTGAATAAAAATAGTCAAATTTTTTCTGGCAATTCGTTAGAAACAATTAGGAATATGGTTGCTTCGAATTTAGGTATATCTGTTTTACCTAAAAGCGCAACTAGTCAAAAATATACTGACCCAATGATAAAAATTATTCCATTTAAAAGCCCTGCTCCTTTTAGAACTGTAGCTCTGGCGTATAAGAAAAGTACTATTAAAAATAATGAAATTAATGAGGTTATCAAAATAATTCAATCGTTAAGTGTTGGTGCCTTTAAATTACTATAGAACTATTTTATTTAAAATAACCTGAGTTTGACTAATAATAAAATCTTTTAACAGTTCTACAGATCGATTCAATGTGGTTGGGCGAAGTGTAACTACATGCCACTTTCTATTTATTGGTGTGTTAGTTACATCTAATATTTTCAATTCACCATTTCTTAATTCACTCGCAAGCGTGTGCCTAGAAACAAAGGATATTCCAAGATCAGCAATTACTGCTTGCTTAATACTTTCATTACTAGACATCTCCATGTTTATCTTTGGGTCTACTGCATGATCGTTTAAAAAAGTTTCCATGTGAGCTCTAGTACCAGAACCTTTTTCCCTTGTTATTAGTTCAAAGTTACTAAGTTGATCTGGCTGGATTTTTTTTATGTTAGCCAGAGGGTGATTTGGGCTAGAGATAAATACGTGAGGGTGATTTGCTAAGGTATAAACTTTAGTATTAATTTCTTTTGGGACTAATCCCATTATAGCTATGTCAATATTTCCATCTCTAAGTAATCCTATAAGTTGATCTCTATTTCTGACTTCTAAAATAAATTTGTATTGGGGATACTTTTGTCTAAATTGCTTAAGGACTTGGGGCAAAAAATATTGTGCTGTACTAATTATTCCAACTTTAATTACCTCAACATCACCGCCTTTTAATTGTGAGAGAACTCTTTCAGTTTCATTTAGTGTTTGTAGTATATGGCGAGCATAATTTAAAAAATATTCACCAGCTGAAGTTAAACTTAATTTTCTGCCATCTTTGATAAATAATTCGACATCAACAAGTGATTCTATTTCCTTCATTTGCATAGAAATAGCAGGTGGGGAAATATGAATTTCTTCAGCAGCGCGAGTAAAATTTTTATGCTTTGCTGCAGAAACAAAGATTCGAAGTTGACGTGATGAAATATTTATCATTAAGTATATCTTATTATTAAATTAAGTAATTAGTACTTTACCTTAACCTTAAAACACTTTAGAGTCAATTTAATTATGATAAAAATCAAGTTATTAGGTATTATCAATTTAATACTTGAAGTAATGTGTTGTAAGTTTGATAAAGTCGGATTAAGGGTAATGAACAATTGTTAAAGCAATAAAAGTTTAACCACAATTTACTAAAAATCACTATATTAGATATACACTTGACTAGAATAAGACTCCGATAGGCAAGACGCCTATTTAACGAAATAAAAAAAGATAAAAAAGCAAAAGCAAAAGCAATTGAAGCATTAAGAATTACTAAAGAAGAAGATTTTATGGCATCAAGAATTTTCGAACCCAAAAAAGTACAAATTTTATGAATCTTCAAAATTTTTTAACTGATCAAGAGATTTCCTATAATTTAAAAGAAGGAATTAATTGTGTTGCAAGATCTATAATAAAAACGAGTAGTATTATTGAAACAGCACCTTTGTTAAAAAATCTAGGTAAGCTTAAAAAAATAAACATACAAGGAGAACAACAAACAAAGCTGGATGTAGATTCAAATGATATTTTTATTGATGAACTAAAAAAAACTAAATCAGTTATTGGGGCTGTATCAGAAGAAATTGATGAAGAAATTATTTTTGATAAAGTTAGAACTGAAAAGCAACTTTTAGTTTTTTTTGATCCCCTAGATGGATCGTCAAATGTTGAATCAAACGCTTCTGTAGGATCAATTTTCTCAATATATGAGGTTCTCCATAAAAATAAATTAAATAAAAAAGATTTTTTACAAAAGGGTAAGAAGCAAATAGCTGCAGGCTTTAGTGTTTTTGGCCCGTCTATACAACTTGTAATTACTTTTGGAAAAGGCGTATTCAAATTTTGTTTAGATAGAGTTAAAAATAATTTTGTGCTGATTGATGAAAATATAAAAATACCTATGGAAGCTGAGGAATTTTCCATTAATATGAGTAATGAAAGATATTGGGGGGCTTCTATTAAAAAATATATTAAGGATTGTCAACTAGGTGCTCATGGGCCTAGGGCCAAAAATTTTAATATGCGCTATATCGCTTCTTTAGTTGCTGACGTAAATCGAATCTTAACGTGCGGTGGAATTTTTTTATATCCACGAGACAATAAAGAGCCCAAACAATTAGGAAGACTTAGATTGATGTATGAAATTAATCCGATGGCATTTATTGTGGAGCAATGCAATGGTTTGTGTACCGACGGAATTGAAGATATTTTAAATATTCAGCCTAAAAGTATTCATGAAAGAGTGCCAGTGGTTATTGGAGCAAATAATGAAGTAAAGTTAGTGTCAGATTATTATCGGCAATATCAAAATAATGTTTTATAAATGAAATCTATTAAGTAAGGTGAAGGACTATGTCTAAAAAATATCCAGTTATTGCAATTACAGGCTCATCTGGGTCTGGCACCTCTACTGTTAGAGATAGTTTTCAGCATATCTTTACTCGGGATGGTATTGATGCTGACATTATTGAGGGGGATGCTTTTCATAGATACGAAAGACACGAAATGGATGAGCTTATTAAAAAGAATCGACATAATTCAGAAATAGATTTTAGTCACTTTAGTCCAGATGCTAATTTATTAGGCGATTTAGCAAAAACATTTCATCAATTTGGTAAAAATGGAAAATATAAAACTCGTCATTATGTTCATACCGAAGAGCAGGCTATAATTTTTAAACAAAAAACAGGGAGCATGACTCCCTGGGAAGACGCAAGTTCAGAACTATTATTTTATGAAGGGCTTCATGGTGGATACTTAGGCCCAGGAGCAGACGTAGCTAAACATGTTGATTTACTTGTTGGAGTTGTTCCTATTATTAACTTGGAGTGGATACAAAAGTTACATCGTGATAACAGGGTCAGGGGATATTCTAAAGAAGCCGTTATCGATACGATATTAAATCGTATGCCAGATTATATTAATTATATTGCGCCGCAATTCTCCAGAACACATATAAACTTCCAAAGAGTTCCAATGGTTGATACTTCAAATCCCTTCATAGCTAAGGATATACCAAACGCAGACGAGAGCTTTGTTGTAATACGTTTTGATAATCCTAAGGGCGTAGATTTTAATTATTTGTTAAGAATGCTTCATGGATCAATGATGACAAGACCAAATACAATTGTTGTTCCAGGAGGAAAAATGGGATTAGCGATGCAATTCATTTTTACGCCACTTATTAGAGAACTTAATGAAAAAAGGAAAAAAAGTTGACCCTTATAACTTTAAAACAATTACTTGCTCAGGCAGCTAAAAAAAGCTACGGTGACAACGCAGAGGCTTTATTAAGTATGGAAAATATAAATGGTGGTTTATTAGGCAGATACTCAATTGATGCAAAAACATCAAATGATATATGTATAACAGCTGAACAATTAAGATGTGGAGAAATCTCTAAATGATTATTGGTATTTTAAAAGAAACCCTTGGTGGTGAGGCAAGAGTTGCTGCTACCCCTGAAACAGTAAAAAAAATGATTCTTCTTAAGAATGATGTTCTGGTTCAAGAAGGCGCAGGAGATTTAGCCGCAATTCCAGATAAAATGTTTGTTGAGGCGGGGGCTTCAATTAGTAACCGATCAAATGTTTTAAAAGCTGATCTAATTTTACAAGTTAGACCCCCTGAGGCAAAAGATTTAGAGCTGCTAACCTCTAAACAATATCTCGTAGGGTTGCTGGAGCCTTTTAATAAAAAGCTAACTAAGGATTTTTTAGATAAGAAAATTACTGCTTTTGCATTAGAGGCATTACCAAGAAATACCAGAGCTCAATCTATGGACGTTCTATCTTCTCAAGCAAATATTGCAGGGTATAAGGCAGTAATTTTAGCTGCAGATTATTATAAAAAATTTATGCCTATGTTAATGACAGCTGCTGGAACTGTAAAGGCGGCGAGAGTAATAGTATTAGGTGCAGGAGTTGCTGGTTTACAGGCTATTGCTACAGCTAAAAGACTTGGAGCAATAGTGGAGGCATCTGATGTGAGGCCTGCTGTTAAGGAACAAATTGAATCATTGGGGGCAAAATTTATTGATGTTCCTTACGAGACTGAAGAAGAAAAAGAGAATGCTTCTGGCAAAGGCGGATATGCAAAACCAATGCCTAAATCATGGCTGGTCCGCCAAGCACAATTAGTAGCAGAAAAAGCCACTAATTCAGATATTATAATTACTTCAGCACTAATACCGGGTAAAGCTCCACCTCAATTAATTGACAGTCAAACCGTCCATAGTATGAAACCAGGCTCTGTTATTGTAGATATGGCGGCAGGAATGGCGGCAGATGGCTCAGGTAATTGCCCACTTACCAAGGTAAATGAGATTATAAGTATTAACGGGGTTACTTTGATTGGATTAAACAATTTACCAAGTATGTTGAGTTCAGATGCATCAGCACTATATTCAAGAAATATTTTTGAATTCGTTAAATTATTAATCAACGAATCAGGAAATTTACATATTAATTTAGAAGACGAACTAGTTTCAGGGTGTTTGCTAACGAAAGAAGGCAACTCAATTAATTAAAGGAAGTTATATGGCTGAATTATTAACGATACAAAATATTACAATTTTCGTATTAGCAATTTTTGTGGGGTATCACGTTGTTTGGAATGTCACGTCTGCTTTACACACGCCACTAATGTCTGTAACGAATGCAATTTCTGGAATTGTTATCGTTGGCGCAATGTTGCAAGTTGTCGAAATTAACGGGGAGATAATAACATTTAGTAGCATTTTAGGCGCAATTGCTATATTTTTTGCAGCGATCAATATATTTGGAGGTTTTTTTGTTACTCAACGGATGTTAGAGATGTTTAAAAAGAAGGAAAAGAAAATTAAATGACAATAGAATCAATATCAATGCTGTCTTACCTTGTTGCCGCCATATTTTTCATTTTGGCGTTAAGGGGGTTGTCTTCTCCTACTAGCGCACGCTCTGGAAATCTATTTGGGATAGTTGGGATGATAATTGCTGTCCTTACAACACTATGGACAGGCAATCAGTTAGTGCCACTTTTAATCTTTGCCCCTCTTATACTTGGTGGAGGTATTGGTATTTATGTAGCTAAAAAAGTCGAAATGACAAAAATGCCTGAGTTAGTAGCATTGATGCATTCATTTGTCGGACTAGCTGCTGTACTTATTGCATCCGCAGCGGTTCTAAATGTTAGTGAAACACATTCAGTTGTTCAGAGGTTTGAGTTATTTATAGGGGCATTTATTGGCGCAATTACTTTTACTGCATCTGTAATAGCATTTGGGAAACTCTCTGGAAAATTTGGTGCAAAACCAACAGTATTTAGAGGCCAACATGTAATAAATTTAATTTTGGCAATTGGCATGATCTTTTTTGGCTACTTATTTTTTCAAACAGAATCATATTTAGCATTTTTTGTAATGGTCGGATTTGCTTTAGTTTTAGGAGTTACATTAATTATCCCAATTGGGGGTGCTGACATGCCAGTAGTAGTTTCAATGTTGAATAGTTATTCTGGGTGGGCGGCAGCTGGTATTGGGTTTACATTAAATAATTCAGTTTTAATAATTGCAGGAGCTCTTGTGGGTTCATCGGGGGCAATATTGTCTTACATAATGTGTAAGGCAATGAATCGATCAATTATTTCAGTGATGTTAGGAGGTTTTGGAGCTGAGGCTTCAAACAATGACGTGTCGGAAGGTGAAAGGCAGGTAAAATCTGGTTCAGCTGATGATGTTTCTTTCTTACTGTCAAATGCAGATACTGTAATTATTGTTCCCGGGTATGGATTAGCGGTTGCACGAGCTCAACATGCACTTCAAGAATTAACAACAAAGTTACTTGAGAAGGGAATAAACGTTAAATACGCAATTCATCCGGTTGCAGGGCGGATGCCAGGGCACATGAATGTATTACTTGCTGAGGCCGATGTACCATATGAACAGGTAATAGAAATGGATGATATTAATAGTGAGTTTAGTCAGACAGATGTTGTGCTAGTGATTGGCGCCAATGATGTTGTAAATCCTGCGGCTAAGACGCCAGGAAGTCCAATTTATGGAATGCCAATTTTAGAAGCTCAAAAAGCTAAAATGATTATAGTAAATAAACGATCTATGGCTCCAGGATATGCCGGACTTGATAATGAATTATTTTATTTAGATAAAACAATGATGTTATTTGGCGACGCTAAAAAGGTAGTTGAGGACCTTGTTAAGAATATAGAATAAAAAAAAGACTCGTTAGAGTCTTTTTTTATAAATAATAAAAAGTTACTCTGCAACTTCACCTGTTAGAGGCGGAAGGTCAGCAGGACCTGAATCACCATTCTGCATTGTTTGATACGCATAACCAGCAATAACAGCAACAATTACTACAATAATAATATTCTTTAACATAACTTATTTCCTTAAAATAAAATTAAAATATCAGTTCATTAATGATAATAACACTATAATAATACGAACAACAAAGTATAAGATGATTATTTATGGGTAAAGTGTTTGAATATTATTTTGAGATTTACTTAACAGAATTTATTATAGGGTGTTTAATTTTAGCAATAGTTGTAGTTATTTTTTCAATATTACATGTAATTTTTCAATCCGATGAACCAAAAATAACTAAAGGCCAAAAGTTAGCTAAAGGCCAAGAGCAACTCAAACAAAAAATTAAATATAGTAAAGAATTTTTAAAAAGGGTTAAAGGCATAGATTTAAATTTGAATGAATCAAGCAAAAAATGAAATTTGAATTTTGCATTGTTAGTGGGCGGCTCTAGTATCGAAAGGGCAAACGGCAATAGACATCAGGAGGAATCAAACTATTACAAGCAGTAGATGGATAAATAAAAGAAAGGTCAGAGTACATCATTATAAGGATGCATACCCTGACCTTTTTATATTTTATTCGTCAATAGACTATGGAGGGTCGTATGGAGTTTGAAGATATCTTAAAGCTTATGAAAAGTGAGAACCATGTTTTGAAAGATAGTGGTTTTAATGAGGTATTTAAAAAATTAGAACAACCACTAATAGGTTTTTATATGCATAGAAAACTGAATAAAAGTGAAGCTGAAGAAGTAGTTATTTCGAGCTTAGTTAAGATTTGTGCTAAAGCACATACTCTAAAAGATTCAAAGAAATTTGAAAGTTGGTGTTGGCAGGTAGCTCGAAACACTTTACTTGATCATTTTAAAAAATATAAAAAATATAAAAAAGATGTTAGCGAAGAAGTTTTAGAAAAAAGTGAGATAGTTGAAAGAGTCTCATCGCAAAAAGAAAGAAAAAATGAAATGGAGAGGGAAGAGTGTGTGAGGATTGGAGTGCAAGAATTTGGAAGGGTAATGCCTGAAAGAGAATTCGCTATGAGTCTGAAAATGCAAAATTTTTCTAATCAACAAATAAGTTTAAGAATCGGAAGAACACTTGCTGCAACAAAAGAATTTATGAGTCAAAATTATAAAAGGTTAAAACCATTTTTAGAAAATTGTGTTGGAGGTAATGATTAATGGCGAACAATGAAAAAGACTGGTTTGCTACTTTATCAGGCGAAAAAGTTACTGGAATGAATCCTAGAACTAGATTACAAGCTAGATTGGTTCGCAGTGTCTTTAAAAAAAGAGCTGAAGAAATTAATAAAAATATTAATGAAGATGATGGTCGTCTACAACAAAAATTTATCAGCGAATTGGTAAAAGCGGGATTATTGAAAAAAAAATCGAAACCATGGTTAAAAAAATTATTCGATAAAAATAATTGGTTAATTTTATTAGCGATTGGTGCTGGTGGAGTATATGCGACTAAGGAATATATGCGTTCAGATGTTATTCAGCTCGTTGATCAGCCACAATTAATTGAAGAGCCAGTAGTGAGATCAAAAACAGGTTTTTGGGGAAATTGGTTTGATGCCCAAGGAGGCTTTACTGGTTTTTGGTCAAGGATTCAATTAGAAGTGACTGGGCGCTTAGAAGAAGCTATTCCAACTTCTTCAACTCAATGTAGCCCAGATTATCTATCAATTGAAGGATGTATAGCTTTAGCAAATAATGGAAACTCTGCAGCGCAATTTAATTTAGGTCTGATGTACGAAAAAGGATTAAAAGTAGAGCAAAGTTATGAAAAAGCATTTGAGTGGTATAAGAAATCTTCGGCTTTAGGAAACAAGCCAGCATCTATAAATAGAGATTATTTAATTGATAACGAATTAATTTTACAATAAGTTTAATTATTCCTGACATAAATATTATGGGTGCGTCTACTAGATGTACCCATTTTTTTTAGGAATAAAAATGAAAATAAAAAAAATATCACTTATATTAAGTCAGCTATTATTAGCTTCTTCAATAAGTTATGCAGAAACTCCCTGTCAAGATAAAAATTTTTGGCAAGTGTGGTATGACGACTCTCAGTTTAAGGGTTTTGGTATACCACCTAATTCAAATGACGTCGCTAAGGCGCAATATAGATTTGCTGAGAATTATTTTTCAGGAAACGTATTAACTAAAGACTACACAAGAGCTGTTGATTTATTCCAGCGAGCGGCAAACTCGGGGCTTAACCAAGCACATTTTAAACTTGGACTCATTAATCATTATGGTAAAGGCAAGGTGAGAGATTTAAATAAGGCTTATGCACATTATGAAAGGGCTGCAAAAAAAAATAGCCCAGAAGCACAATTTAATTTAGGTCTGATGAACCGATATGGATTAGGCACATCGAAAAACATAAGCAAAGCATTTGAATGGTTTACAAAATCTGCGGTTCAACAAAATGCACTAGATATCAATGAGTGCAAAATCCAATTAGCAGGAGTAATGGAAGCACAATTTAATTTAGCACAAATGTATCACTACGGGTTAGGAGTTTCGAAGGACATAGCACAGGCGGCTTATTGGTATGAAAAGGCAGCTCTAAATAACATGAAAGAAGCCCAATTTAATTTAGCTAAATTACTAATTAAGGGAAAAGGAGTTAAATATGATTTTGATAGAGCTATGGAAAACTATCGACTTGCAGCACAACAGGGTTTGGCTGAAGCACAGCTTAATCTCGCGCAAATGTTACATTATGGACCTAAAAATTTCCAAGATCATGCTTTGGCCTATGCTTGGTATACCAAGGCAGCTAAAAAAGGATTCTCTGAAGCAGAATTTAATTTAGGACTAATGAAGCATTACGGCCGTGGCACTCATCGTGATTACCAAGCTGCTTTAAGTCATTATTTGAAATCTGCTAAGGGTGGTCAGTCAGAAGCACATCTTAATTTAGGCTACTTATATCATTATGGCTTAGGTACTTCTATTGATAATAAAAAAGCATTTTTACATTTCACAAAATCAGCACAAGAAGGTTTCCCGCAAGCCGAATATCACTTAGGTATTATTTACGAGAGAGGCTTATGGGTTAAAAAAGATTTAGATCAGGCAACTTCGTGGTTTGAGAAAGCTGCGGCACAAAATTTAACTGAAGCACAACTCATAATGAGTGAGCGCTCAATTAGAGAGCCAGACGATGTCGATATGTATGCAAAAAATTAGACAATTTAAAGGTATCTTATGTATAAACTTAAATCTTTTTATATGGTGATAACACTATTAATTGCTTTATTCTTTTTAGCAGGAATAGTTGAGCTGAAAGTGGAGGACAGACTTGAGACAATTAGCCTTACAAATAAATAAGTTAAAAATAGTACTTATAATTTTTATTATTAGTGGTTGTGTAAGCGCTCCAAAAGTCGAAGTAGGAAAGGTATCAATTATTTTGGAGCCTG
>Ga0209192_10001208_pt1 | contig 21462 bp, 19 predicted proteins | sample ArcticOcean_MG_C_11_FD_187433 | JGI IMG/M metagenome (GOLD analysis project Ga0209192, IMG submission 187433) | Marine microbial communities from western Arctic Ocean - ArcticOcean_MG_CB2_154 (SPAdes) (version 2) | ecosystem: Environmental > Aquatic > Marine > Oceanic | place: Arctic Ocean... | reverse complement strand
GCCTTGGGATAACTTTTATTACAGCCGGTTTAATGGCAATGGCTTTTATGTGTTTTTCTGGTGTTAAATTATAAGGATTTTTTATGGATACTTTTATTCTTGGAGTTACTCTTTTTACTTTAATAGTATTGTCTTTGGTGACAATAATTATCTATGCGAGAAGTAAGTTTGTGTCTTCTGGGGAAGTTAATATTACTATAAATGGTGAAAGAACAATAAAGGTTCCAGCTGGCGGGAAGCTTTTGCAATCATTAGCGGCAGAAAAATTATTTGTACCCTCTGCATGCGGTGGTGGTGGGACTTGTGCACAATGTAAGGTAAGAATATATTCGGGAGGAGGATCTATTTTACCTACTGAAGAAGGGCATATCAGTAAAAAGGATGCGTCTTGTGGAGACAGGCTTTCTTGTCAGGTGGCTGTTAAACAAGATATGGAAATCGAGGTTCCTGAAGAGGTTTTCGGCGTTAAAAAATGGCAATGTAAAGTTTTAAGTAATGATAATGTTGCTACTTTTATAAAAGAGTTAATTATAGAGTTGCCGAAGGATGAAGATGTGGATTTTAAAGCGGGGGGCTATATTCAAATTGAAGCACCCATTCACACACTCTCCTACAAAGAATTTGATATCGCAAAAGAATATCATGAAGATTGGGACAGGTTTAAAATTTGGGATGTAAACTCATCAGTTGATGAGCCAATTGAGAGAGCCTACTCTATGGCAAATTATCCAGCAGAAAAAGGTATTGTGATGCTTAATGTTCGAATAGCAACGCCTCCTCCTGGATCATCAGGTATACCTGCAGGCAAAATGTCCTCCTATATATTTAATTTAAAAAAAGGTGATGATGTCACAATCTCAGGTCCTTTTGGCGACTTCTTTGCCAGAGAAACACAAAAAGAGATGGTTTTTATAGGCGGAGGTGCTGGTATGGCTCCAATGAGAAGTCTTATATTTGACCAACTAAAAAGGGTTAGAACAGATAGAAAAGCTTCATTTTGGTATGGGGCACGCTCTAGAAAAGAAATGTTTTATACTGGCGAATTCGAAAAACTTGATAAGGAAAATGAAAACTTTTCTTGGCATGTTGCATTATCCGACTCAACTCCAGATGATAAATGGAAGGGGCATAAGGGCTTTATTCATAATGTGCTATTTGAACAATATTTAAAAAATCATCCTGCTCCAGAAGACTGTGAATACTATCTATGTGGACCACCTATAATGAATGTTTCAGTTACCAATATGTTATTAGAATTGGGTGTTGATGCTGAAGATATTATGCTAGATGATTTTGGCGGCTAATTACCAATAAACAAAAGCCTCTAACTCTTTTATCAATTCTTTTTGGTAGGATATCATCTCTTTTACTAAATCGCCCTGCGAAACCATGCCTAATAATTCTTTTCCATCAATCACAGGCATATGCCTAATTCTTTTTTGAGTCATAATCTCAAGGCCCTTTTCAAACTTATCTCCTGCAGAAAGTGTTAAGACTTTTCTGGTCATAATCTCTTCCACTTTAGTAACTTTTGATGACTTACCTTCTAAAATAATTTCTCGGGCATAATCTCTTTCAGATATGATTCCAACCATCTTTGCCTCGCTCGTTACTATTAATGCACCAATCTTATATTTAGCCATAATAGTAAGTGCCTCAATGACTGATTTTTTTGCATCAACTGTTAAAAGCTCTTTAATCTCTTTTTCATTGATTATCTCCAGCAACGTTCTTGTTTTTGTATTTGTTTTTTTCATAATATTTAATATTTCATATTTAATATATTTTTAGGATAACTAAATTTTAACTATTTCGCAAAATAAATAAATAAATTATTTTAATCTAATGTAAATTTTATTTTTAATAGAGTTTAGATAATGAGAATAAATAGCATACTTAGAGTAAATTTATTTTGCGTGAATATGATCAGGAATAAAAGAGTTATGGTGTCTATCGTAAACTTGGCTATAACCTGATTCAATACTATTTGTATACTCATTAATATTGAAAACCGAAGAGCTATCAATATTTGAAATTAGTTTAAATTTCACCTCTTTCAAATACCCAGGAGATGTTGCTAGTTTAATTGCCAATTTTTCATAATCTAATTCAGTTGAGGTTATGAGTTCTGAAAGACTTAAATTAAACAACATGCTTGAAGCAACCATATTGGGAATTGACCTTCCTTTTAAGGTTACAATAGGAATTCCATTGCGAAGGAAATCACTTGCAGTGCTATGTCCACCATATGGATAACAATCTAAAAATATATCTGCTAATTTAATTCTTTCGTAATGATCTTTCCTATACTTTTCTATGGAAGAGAATATTAATCTTCCTGGTTCCATACCTAATTTTTTACATTCATTTCTTAAATTATTAATCGTTAAATCAGAAAATTCTGGAAACCATAAAACGCTCCCCGGAACATTAGAAAGCAATCTAATCCATAATTTAAACATCTTAGGTGTTATTTTTCCACTGTTATTAAAGCAACAAAATACAAAACCAGTAGCAGGTAATCCTTGGGATTCTCGTGTAAAAAATTTGTTACTTACAGGAAGTTTTTCTACGTTAGGCTGAAAAGATTTAGGGAAATAAATAATCTTTTCTGTGTAATATTGTCGGGATTCTTTTGGGATGATAAATTTATCTGAAAAAATATAATCAATATAATCAGCACCCATCGTTCCAGGGTACCCTAAATAAATAATTTGAATGGGAGCTGCACGCATTGCAAAGATTCCTGGCCTACTACTCCGGGTATATCCACCCAAATCGATAGCAATATCAATTTTTCTCTCTCTTGCTAATAATGCAACATCTTTATCAGAATGATTTTCTACATCAATAAATTCATCGAAAGTGTTTTTGATTCTTATTCTTGTTTCACTATTATTTTTCTTAGTAACTGAAAAGCCAAATAATTCAAATTTTGATTTATCGTGATTTGCTAATACATCAGCTATCAATAAACCCACAGGATGATCACTAAAATCACCAGAGAAATAACCGATTTTAATTTTTTTATTTTTAGGGTATTTTTTTATTTGGCCAAGAATGTTATTAAGTGGGCAGGAATCATTAGCATAAATCTCCGCACCAACTTTGTGAATAGCTGGATCCTCAAATAAATTACATACCACCAATGGTGCAGCTACACTTTTATTTTCCTTTAATAGTAACTCAAGTTTATTTTTATCATTATCAAAGTTGCTCCAATCACAAATACTTTGTTTTGCATTAAATCGCTCACCAAAACTATTTTTAAAAAAACTTTTATTTTCTTCAACTTTATCAAAACATAATATTGCTTGATCAATTTTACCCAGTGTTGCCAGTGCCCGAGCTTTAAGAAGATGTGGTTCAATCAGGTCTGGTTTTAATTTAATCGCTTTATCATAATAAACAATACCCTCTAAATAATTACCAAGCGAACAATATGCTGCTCCAATATTATGAAGCACCTGAGGATCTGCTTCAATTTCAATTGATTTTTTTAAATATATAATTGCTTCATCATGTTTTTTTATTTTTTTAAGTAAATAACCTATATTGACCAAAGCACCTATATTGCTTGATTTAATCTCAATCGATCTCTTATAGGCATTTAAAGCTTCATCAACTCGATCTAATTTATTAAGGAGGTTTCCATATTTAATAAATAGTCTTGCATTCTTTGGGTCAATCTCTAAAGCTTTTTGGTATAAAGATAGAGATAACTCCGTCTTTCCAATTGAATTTAATATTTCTGCTTGATTAATATATGCATCGACAAAGTTAGGGTTTAATTCAATTATTTTTTGATAACAATCTATTGAGTCGCTCAATCTATCTAATCGATTAAGGGTTATGGCTTTCCTCATAAATGCTTGTAAATTTGTTGGGTCTAATTCAATAGACTTCTCAAAAAATAATATCGCCTCATCTAATTGATTATTTATAGAAAGTGCGATTCCTAAATCAACCATGACTAATGATTGATTCGGATTAATTATGAGTGATTTTTTTAGAAGATTAATGCCAGCTTGAATTTCTTTATTTCTTAGCGATATTTGAGCTAACAAATTAATGAATGAAAATTCATTTGGGAAGTTAGCTTCCCCTTCTTTAAGAATATTTTTGGCTAACTCTAATTGATTATTTTCAATAAATTGAACTGCATTTTTTAATAGCTCTTGTGGATTAGTAAGATTTTTTTTTGTGGTCATTATCTTATCCATTTAAAGCTAAAGATACTTTTCAAAAAAATTACCTTATTAATCATTTATATTACTTCAATATGGTCAGGAGGAAGATTGTTATGAAGTCTATCATAAACATGAATATAACCTGATTCAATACTGCTGGTATATTCTTTAATATTATAAAGAGAAGAATTTTTAACATTTTCAATTAATTTCATTTTAATTTCTTTTAAATGACTTGGATATGTTGCTAGTTTAATTGCTAAGTTTTTATAATCGTATTCTGTTGTAGTTATTAATTCAGAAAGGTTTAGATTGATTAAAATACTAGAAGCGACCTGATTAGCAATTGATGACCCCCTTAGTGTAACAACTGGTACTCCAGCTCGAAGAAAATCACTTGCAGTACTATGAGCTCCATAGGGAAAAGAATCCAAAAATATATCTGCTAATCTTATTTTTGAATGATGGTCCTCTTTTAACCCTTCATAAAATGAAAAAATTAATCGATTTTTATCCATACCTAAAGCAATACATTCTTTTTTTAAATTTTGAATTGCTTGAGATGGCATTGCCGGGAGCCACAAAATACTATCCTGTACAGAAAAAAGTAGATCGATCCATAATTTAAACATCTTAGGTGTGATTTTCCAGCTCCCATTAAAGCAGCAAAATATAAATGCTGATTCAGGTAAGCCTTCTGACTTTCTAGAAAATAACTTTTGACTTGGAGTAATTTTTGATTCACATGGTTGGTAGCATTTTGGTAAATAAATAATTTTTTCTGTGTAATATTGTCGGGATTCTTTTGGGATGATAAATTTATCTGAAAAAATATAATCAATATAATCAGCACCCATCGTTCCCGGGTACCCTAAATAAATAATTTGAATAGGTGCAGCTCTGTAAGAAAAAATTATTGGTCTACAATTTTTAGTATATCCACCCAAATCGATAGCAATATCAATTTTTTTCTCTCTTGATATTGAAGCTATTTCTTGATCTGAGTAATGTGCTACTTCAATAAACTCGTCAAAAGATTTCTTAATCCGCGATCTAGTTTTACTTTCTATTTTTTTTGAAATAGAAAAAGCAAATAATTCAAATTTTGATTTATCATGCATTTCAAATAATTCAGTTATCAGAAAACCTACTGGGTGTTCCCTAAAATCACCAGAGAAATAACCGATTTTAATTTTTTTATTTTTAGGGTATTTTTTTATTTGGCCAAGAATGTTATTAAGTGGGCAGGAATCATTAGCATAAATCTCCGCACCAACTTTGTGAATAGCTGGATCCTCAAATAAATTACATACCACCAATGGTGCAGCTACACTTTTATTTTCCTTTAATAGTAACTCAAGTTTATTTTTATCATTATCAAAGTTGCTCCAATCACAAATACTTTGTTTTGCATTAAATCGCTCACCAAAACTATTTTTAAAAAAACTTTTATTTTCTTCAACTTTATCAAAACATAATATTGCTTGATCAATTTTACCCAGTGTTGCCAGTGCCCGAGCTTTAAGAAGATGTGGTTCAATCAGGTCTGGTTTTAATTTAATCGCTTTATCATAATAAACAATACCCTCTAAATAATTACCAAGCGAACAATATGCTGCTCCAATATTATGAAGCACCTGAGGATCTGCTTCAATTTCAATTGATTTTTTTAAATATATAATTGCTTCATCATGTTTTTTTATTTTTTTAAGTAAATAACCTATATTGACCAAAGCACCTATATTGCTTGATTTAATCTCAATCGATCTCTTATAGGCATTTAAAGCTTCATCAACTCGATCTAATTTATTAAGGAGGTTTCCATATTTAATAAATAGTCTTGCATTCTTTGGGTCAATCTCTAAAGCTTTTTGGTATAAAGATAGAGATAACTCCGTCTTTCCAATTGAATTTAATATTTCTGCTTGATTAATATATGCATCGACAAAGTTAGGGTTTAATTCAATTATTTTTTGATAACAATCTATTGAGTCGCTCAATCTATCTAATCGATTAAGGGTTATGGCTTTCCTCATAAATGCTTGTAAATTTGTTGGGTCTAATTCAATAGACTTCTCAAAAAATAATATCGCCTCATCTAATTGATTATTTATAGAAAGTGCGATTCCTAAATCAACCATGACTAATGATTGATTCGGATTAATTATGAGTGATTTTTTTAGAAGATTAATGCCAGCTTGAATTTCTTTATTTCTTAGCGATATTTGAGCTAACAAATTAATGAATGAAAATTCATTTGGGAAGTTAGCTTCCCCTTCTTTAAGAATATTTTTGGCTAACTCTAATTGATTATTTTCAATAAATTGAACTGCATTTTTTAATAGCTCTTGTGGATTAGTAAGATTTTTTTTTGTGGTCATTATCTTATCCATTTAAAAAATTAATTTATTTAATTGGTGCCGTCGGAGAGACTCGAACTCTCACAACTTTCGTTACTACCCCCTCAAGGTAGCGTGTCTACCAATTCCACCACGACGGCAAATTTATTAGTCATGCTAGTTTGGAATATCTTGACTAACTGGGATTTTATCGGATGCGCCTTGAGTTTCTTTGTTTACTAATTCAGAATTTTCTAATATAGATGTTAATGATAGCGAAGCTTGATGCTTGTTACCCGCAATAAAAGCTAAAGAAATACTTGTACAAAAGAAAATGGTTACGCATATCGATGTGGCACGAGTTAGAAAATTAGAAGCGCCCTGCACCCCAAATACACCTCCTGAGTTTCCTCCTCCAAAAGCAGCACCTGCATCAGCACCTTTTCCATGTTGAATCAAAACAAGACCAATTACTGCAAGACTTGCAATAATATGAACGATAAGAATTAAATTTTCCATATATATAAAATACCAATCAAAAGATTTATAATTAAATACCCTCTGCTACAGAGCAAATGTGGCTGAATTCATCAAAATTAATTGATGCCCTTCCAATTAATACTCCATCCAGCCCCTCAGAAGCAAACAATTGTACCGCATTTTTAGAATTTACGCTTCCACCATAAATGATATTAAAATTTATAAAATTACAGTTATGTCGGCTGCAGATTAGATCTTTAATAAAAATACACATCTTATTTGCTTGCTCAGGCGAAGCTGCCATATTAGAACCAATAGCCCATATAGGCTCATATGCAACAATTGTATTTTCAAAAATTTCTTCACCATAAGTCTCTACAATAGCCTTAATCTGAGAAGAAACTACCCGCTCCATAATGCCAGCCTCTCTCTCTATTAAAGTTTCGCCAACACATAGAACTGGGGTCATTTTATATTTTTTAATTTTTTCGAACTTGTCTGCGATATTTTCATCCGATTCGCAATAAGCAGTACTTCTTTCAGAATGTCCAACAATCACATATTTACTTCCAAATTCTTCAAGCATTGCAGCACTTACCTCACCGGTATGTGGGCCATTCTCAAATTTAGCAACATTTTGACTTCCCCATCTAATTTTAGTGCCTGTAAGAATTTTTTTTGCTTGGAATAAATAGGGATAAGGCAAACATAAACCAATATTTAAGTTATTAAAGTTATTAAAGTTATTTTTAATTTTTGATAAATATAGCTCATTAAAACTCAATGATCCATTCATCTTCATATTAGCAATAATTATTTTATTTTTTTTCATTTTGAGTCTTAATAATTAATTGAATAGATGATTTGTGATTAAATTCATTTAATTCAATTGTATATGTTATCTCTATTCTATCAGCCAATTCTTCAGAGTAATTGAAAATAATTGCATTATAGGTATCGTACTCATTTTTTAAAGTACATTTATTATGCTTACCTGCAACAATCTCTTGTCTAACTACTTCAAAAGTCCCAAAAAAAACTGGAGGGGGAAAGCCTTGCCCCCAAACTTGAGAGTTAATAGTTTTTATTGTTTCATGATTTAGATATTCTTTAGGTATTGATTTGTCAAATTCTATAATTAAATTTAAATCAGCTGGAGATAGCAACTCCTTCGCTATAATTTCAAATTCAGTACAAAATTTCTTGAAGTTTTCTAGTTTAATAGTCAAACCTGCAGCCATAGCATGCCCGCCAAAAGTCAAAATAAGGTCGGGGTTTTTTTTACTAACTAAGCCCAGAGCATCTTTTAAATGAAAAGATGATATGGACCTTCCTGATCCCTTAAGTAAGCCAGAATCATCTTTAGCAAATATAATAGTTGGTCGGTAATATTTTTCTTTAAGCCTTGAAGCAACTATGCCAATAACTCCTTGATGCCATTTAATATCGTACATTGTAATTGTGTAATTATCATCTACAATAAAATCTGAAAGTGTGGACAAAGCTTCATCTTTCATTTTATTTTCAACAAGCTTTCTTTGTTCATTAAATACAACTAGCTGTTTAGCATAATTTTCGGCTTCATTTTTATTATTGGCAATTAGACATTTAATACCTATGGCCATATCATCAAGCCTGCCAGCAGCATTGATTTTAGGTGCTATTGAAAAAGACAAATCTGAAGTTTTAATATCTTTTAATTTTTTCTTACTAAGATTAGTAAGCGCTTCAATACCAAAATTACAATTACCACTTCTAATTTTTTTTATGCCAAAATTTACAAGTATTCGATTATTCAAATCAAGCTTAACTAAATCAGCTATAGTTCCTAATGCAACTAGATCAAGCAAGTCAGAAAGTATTGGTTCTGGCTCAATTAAAAATCTATTTAGCTTTCTTAGCTCTGTCCGCAATGAGAGTAAAACATAAAAAATTACACCTACGCCGCACAAATTTTTACTAGGGAAATCGCATGATGCTTGATTGGGATTAACAATATAGTTAGTAGCAGGTAAGTCTTCAGCAGGTAGATGATGGTCTGTGATAAGAACTTCTATACCGTATGAATTTGCTCTCTCTACACCTTCAATACTAGCAATACCATTGTCAACCGTTACAATTAATGTTGGTTTTTTTTTATAAGCTAAATCAACAATCTCTGAGGTTAAGCCATAACCAAACTTAAATCTGTTTGGCACAATAAAGTCTACATTAGCGCCAAATTTTTTTAATCCAAGATATCCGCATGCTGTTGCTGTTGCTCCATCAGCATCATAATCTCCAATAATAATAATCTTACCTTTACTATCAATTTTACTAATTAAAAGATTTGAAGCATCTTTCACAGACTTTAATAAGTCTGGTGATAATAATTTATCTAATTGATAATCAATATCATCAATTGAACTAATATCTCTCGAGGCGAACAAGGATGATAAAACAGGGTTGGTACCTTTGCTTACTAAGGAATTAAAGATTTTAGAATTTATTTTTTTTTCTTTAAACTGCATGATTAAATATTTTTTTGGCTTTAATCTTTATAAAGATTTTCACGTTAAATTAAAAAACTTAAATATAATAAAAGACCAAAATACAATAGTGCAAAAAAAGCAATAATCAAAAATACATACAGTAATGTTTTATGAATTTTATTAAGAACTTCCTTAATCTCTTTTAAATCATCATGCTTCATAACTTGATTAAAATACCTATTGTAAATAATAACTCCTTAAAAGAAACTAATAAATAAAGTTACTTTTAAGGAAAAATTATGGTGCCCAGAGCCGGAATCGAACCGGCACGACCGTAAAGTCGAGGGATTTTAAGTCCCTTGTGTCTACCAATTTCACCATCCGGGCAGATTAAATACTTTATCAACACTTTATAAAAAAAGTGGAGGCGCGTGCCGGAATCGAACCGGCGTCTAAGGCTTTGCAGGCCTCTGCATAACCACTTTGCTAACGCGCCATTCTCTCTTCAAAGTAATTGTGGCACAATCGCACCACAAAAAATAATGCCTTGAAGTAGTTACAATTTACTTCTTAAAGAAGCTATCCCCTTTTATTAAAAGAAGAAAAATGGAGCGGGAAACGAGGTTCGAACTCGCGACCTATACCTTGGCAAGGTATCGCTCTACCAGCTGAGCTATTCCCGCATTGAGAAGGCAGTATTTTAGCTTCTTTTTGTAACCTGTCAATCTTGTTCAATAACCTTTCTTTTTTTTCAACATATTGAATGCTATTTTTAGATAATAAATCATAGATATAATTGTTAATAAAGCAGCTATATAAATTAAAATTTTACCCATTAACGCAGTTGGCAGAAATAAAATATTTTCATAATACAATAAAAATAATATTGCAATCATTTGCATTGTTGTTTTTAGTTTTCCAACAAATGCTACCGCTATACTTCCAGACTGCCCATTCATCGCCATCCACTCTCTAAGCGAGCTAATTGTAAACTCTCTAGCTATAATAATAAATGCAATTATTGATTCAACACGACCTAGTTTAACTAGTAATATTAAAGCTGCAATGACAATTAATTTATCTGCTACTGGATCAATAAATGCTCCAAAATCTGATGTCTGATTTAGCCTTCTAGCTAAATATCCATCTAACCAATCAGTTATTGCAGCAAATAAAAATATCAATGTCGCAGTCAAATTTTTTTGATATGCTGAGAGGGCACTCTCAGGTAAATAAAAAATTAATATAAGGCATGGTATTAATGCAATCCTAAGCAGGGTAAGGCTATTTGGAATATTCAATATCATAAATTTATAATACTCTAATGAAAAAAATTAAAGATTTCTTCAGCTATTTTTTTACTAATACCTTCTACAAGGATTAGCTCTTCAATTGTTGCATTTTTTACACCCTCAAGCCCTCCAAAGTAAACCAAAAGACTCTTTCGTTTTTTCAGTCCAACGCCTTCAATTTCTTCAATTGAAGAGGTAACTCTTGCTTTATCTCTTCTAGCCCTGTGTCCGGTTATGGCGAATCTATGAGCTTCATCTCTAATTTGCTGAATCAAATGAAAACCTAAGTTACTTTGATCAATGCCCTCCAAAATTAAGCCATCAGAAGTAAATAATGTTTCAGTGCCAGACTTTCTTAAACGCCCTTTAGATACTCCAACAAGCATAATATCAGAGATACCTAATTCCTCCATTATATCTATTGCTACACCAAGCTGACCCTTGCCTCCATCAATTAAAATAATATCTGGCTTGACAAGGTCTTCTGAAATTATCTTTTTATACCTTCTTTCCAAAACTTGCCTCATTGCAGCATAATCATCGCCTGGCGTTATATTGTTAATATTGTAACGTCGGTACTGTTTGTTTTGCATCATGCTTTTGTCGTATACCACACAAGATGCTACAGTCCTCTCACCCATGGTATGACTTATGTCAAAGCATTCAATTCTATCCGTCGCCTCAGGGAGGCTTAATAACTTTCTAAAAGCCTGTATTCTTTTAACCTGACTAGCATGCTCATTATTTTTTTGAGTGAGGGCAATTTTTGCGTTTCTATTTGCCATCATTAACCACAATTTTTTATCACCAATCATTCTAGAAATAATCTTAATTGGTGGATATTTTTTTAAAGAGAAAAAACTATTAATAAGATTAGTATCAAATTTTTGTTCGATCACTAGAGCTGGCGGTGGTGATTTTTGGTCATAATGTTGAGTTAAAAATACCTCAACTATATTTTCTATATTTTGCTCTACAGAATTCTTAGGAAAAAAACTTTTATCTCCGAGATGCCTCCCCCCCCTAATCATGACTAAATTTACGCACACCTGACCAAGGTCCTCAGATATTGCAATAATGTCTGCGTCATCCTCACTAAAGTCACTAACGGACTGTTTTAGTCGAACTTGTCTTAAGCTTTGAATTCTATCTCTAAATAAAGCGGCTCTTTCGAAATTAAATTCATCAGAGCTTTTATTCATTCTATTCGTTAGATCTTTAATAACTTCAGTATCTTTTCCCTTCAAAAACATGGCTGCTTGGTTTGTATCATTTTTATAATCGCAATCACTTATCAACCCAACACAAGGTGCGGTGCATCTTTTGATTTGATGCTCTAAGCAAGGCCTAGTTCTATTATTAAATACAGAATCTTCGCAGGTTCTTAGCATAAAGACTTTTTGAAGTAATTGGATACTTTGACGAACAGCATTTGAGTTTGGAAATGGTCCAAAATATTGGTTTTCTTTTTTCTGAGAGCCACGATGAAACATTAATCTTGGAAATTTACCACCTGTAATCATAAGATAAGGGTAAGACTTATCATCTCTAAAAATCACGTTGTAACGGGGTAAGATTTTTTTTATTAAATTATTTTCAAGAATTAAAGCATCGGCTTCCGAATTGGTAATTGTAAATTCAATCGTACTAATATGGCTAACCATTTGCCTTGTTCGAGGACTTGATTGATTTTTTACAAAATAAGAAGCAACTCTTTTTTTTAAATTTTTCGCTTTTCCTATGTAAATAACCTCAAGCCTGGAGTTAATCATTCGATAAACTCCAGGTAAATTAGGAAAATTTTTAATTTTTAATTTTAATTTTGAATTTTCCAAAACTACCCCAACAGATTCCCCCCAATTGCCCAATCTTCTCCTTTGACTTCCTCGAAGACGATATAAGTATATGAAGCTGGCTTACTTGTAACTCTTTCCATTAATTCAGTCATTTCTTTAGCAATTTCTTTTTTTTGGTCTTTGTTTAAACTTCCGGCAAGTTTTACATTGATATAAGGCATTTATCTCTCCATTTCAGTTTTAATTGATAAAAATACTTCATGAAACATTTTCTCAGTTAATCGTTTTGTCTGAGTATTGTAACGACTGCAATGATAACTATCATACATAACTAGATTATTTGGTAAATTATGTCTTTTGCCATGAGAAAATTTATAATCTTTTTTAGTTAAATTCAATGACGTCATAATCGCATTATGAGCAATCAATCCTAATGCAAGTAAAAATGACCCTTTCTTTAATTCGCTTATTTCAGACTGAAGAAATTTATTACAATTGTTAATTTCTTCATGATTAGGCTTATTATCCGGAGGTAAGCATTTAACTGCGTTTGTGATGCTGCAATTTTTCAATATTAAATTGTCATCAGCAGACTTGGATGTTTCTAGATTAGAAAATCCAAATTTATACAAAGTTTTGTAAAGTAAAATCCCTGCATGATCTCCAGTAAAAGGTCTTCCTGTTCTATTTGCCCCGTGCATACCTGGCGCTAGTCCAACTATTAGAAAAGTGGGATTTTTTTCTCCAAAAGAAGGGACTGGTTTACAAAAATATTCTGGATTTTTATTTTTTACTTGGGTTAAAAAAGAACTTAACCTTTCACAAGCCTTGCAGGTGGGGTCATATTTCATGAGGCATTATGAAACTGGGTTTATTTCAATCACTTTGTTATTTTTGTAGTCAGTAAGCTGATCAAAATTAAGGTACTTATAAATCTCATCTGCTTTATTATCAATTTTTTCCGCCATTAATTTAAGATACTCTTCTTTTGATGGTATATAGCCCAAAAGTGAGCATAAAGCTGCTAACTCAGCAGACCCAAGATATACTTGAGCATCTTTACCCATTCGATTATTAAAATTTCTTGTACTAGTTGAGAAAACTGTAGCACTATCTTCAACTCTTGCCTGATTTCCCATACACAAACTGCAGCCAGGTATTTCAGTTCGAGCTCCAACCGAATTAAAGATTGAATAAACTCCTTCTTTTTTTAATTGTGATTCATCCATTCTAGTCGGAGGTGCAATCCATAATTTAGTTTTAATATTATCATTTCCCTCTAGAACTTTTCCAGCAGCGCGATAATGACCAATATTAGTCATACAGCTCCCAATAAAAACTTCATCAATTTTATCGTTTGCAACTTCAGATAGGGTTTTGATGTTATCTGGATCATTAGGACAAGCAATTAGAGGCTCAGTAATATTGTTTAAATCTATATCTAAAATATAAGCATAATCAGCATCGCGATCTGGCTCCAATAAAACTGGCTCCTTAAGCCATTCTTTCATAGCTTTAATTCTTCTTTTTAGTGTTCTAGAGTCTTGGTACTTATTGGAAATCATATTTTCCAATAGTACAATATTTGAATTTAAAAATTCAATTATGGGGGGCTTACTTAACCTTACAGTACAACCATTAGAAGATCTTTCAGCTGACGCATCGGAAAATTCAAAAGCCTGCTCTACTTTAAGCTCTGGCAAACCTTCAATCTCAAGAATTCGTCCATTAAATATATTTTTCTTGTCTTGCTTACTAATAGTTAATTCACCTTCTTTAATTGCAAAATATGGGATAGCGTTAACTAAGTCTCTTAATGTAATGCCTGGCTGCATCTCCCCGCTAAAGCGAACTAAAACAGATTTTGGCATATCAAGTGGCATGACTCCCATTGCGGCCGCAAAAGCCACTAAACCTGACCCAGCTGGAAAAGAAATACCTATTGGAAACCTTGTATGTGAATCCCCTCCAGTCCCAACAGTATCTGGCAAAATCATCCTATTAAGCCAAGAGTGGATAACGCCATCACCTGGCTTTAATGAAACCCCACCTCTGCTGCTTATAAAGTCAGGAAGGGAGTGTTGTAATTCAATATCAACTGGCTTTGGATAGGCTGCAGTATGGCAAAAACTTTGCATTACTAATTCTGCGGAAAAACCAAGACATGCTAATTCTTTTAATTCATCGCGAGTCATTGCACCTGTTGTATCTTGTGAGCCAACAGTATTTATTTTTGGCTCACAGTAAACTCCAGGCCTTATGCCTTCAACACCGCATGCTTTGCCAACAATCTTCTGAGCCAATGTAAAGCCTTTTTTGTTTGATGTATCTTGTGGGATTATATTTATAAACTTATTTGAAGGCTGTAATTTTAATGAAGACCTTGCTTTTTCTGTAAGTCCTTTCCCTATAATTAATGGAATTCTGCCCCCAGCTCTTAACTCATCCAAAATTGTTAGTGGGTCAAGTTTAAAAGTTGTTAATTCATCTTCATTTTCATCAGTAATATTTTTTTCTTGTAGATTTATCTTGACTATATCGCCTGTTTTTAATTTTGACACATCACATTGAATTGGCAGCGCACCAGAGTCTTCAGCAGTATTAAAAAAGATAGGTGCAATCTTATTGCCCAGAATTATCCCGCCTGAATTTTTATTGGGCATATATGGTATTTTTTCCCCAAAATGCCATTGCAAAGAATTTATAGCTGATTTTCGAGAGGACCCTGTTCCAACTATATCGCCAACAAATGCTATCGGTAACCTCTCTGATTTAAGCTTTTCTATTATTTTAAAAATATTTGGAATTTTATTTATAAACATTGAGTTAGCATGAAGAGGTATATCTGCTCTTGACCATGCATCTTGGGCTGGAGATAAGTCATCAGTATTTGTCTCTCCATCTACCTTTAAAACGATAACTTTAAGAATTTCTGGAATAGGTTTATTAGAGGTAAACCATTCCGCTTCCGCCCATGATTTAATTAAATTTGTGGCGTAATTATTACCGGCCTTATGTAATTTTTCTACATCATAAAAGGCATCAAATATAAGTGTTATTTTAGAAAGAGCTTTAGCGGCCTGGTCAGCCTTGTCAGTTTCTAGTAATGCAATTAAGGATTGAACATTGTACCCACCCAACATAGTACCCAATAGTTTGATAGCATAATCATCACTAATACAAGGTGAATGTGTGTTATTTTTAGCCACGTCGTTTAAAAAAGCAGCTTTTACAAATGCAGCCTGATCTACTCCGGCTGGGACTCTATTTTCTAACAAACTTAAAAGTAAACTAGAGTCATTGGCTGAATCTTTTTTTAATAATTCTATTAGCGACGCAGTTTGCTCTGTATTTAGAGGGAGTGGTGGCAATCCTTGGTTTTTTCTTTCAATTTCACCAGATAGATACAAATCTAACATTTAATTTTTTTTTCCAATATTAATATAGCTCAATACCTTTATTTTAAAGCAAATAAAAGGATTTCCCAAAGATTAAATAAATCTAACTAGCATAAAAAAAATAATTCATTTTTAATGTAAAATATAGTTATTAATTTAAAAGGTGTCTTATGATTTCTGCATTAACTGCAATTTCTCCAACAGATGGAAGATATTTCGTTCAAACTGACCCCTTAAGAGAATTATTTAGTGAGTATGGTCTCATTCACAATAGGGTTAGAATCGAAATATTATGGTTAATAGCTCTGAGCAAAGATAAAGAAATAAAAGAGGTTCCAAAATTTTCCGCTAAGCTAGTTAGTAAATTAACTAGCATTATTAAGAACTTCAGCCAAAAAGATGCTCTGGCGATAAAAAAAATTGAAAAAGTTACCAATCACGATGTAAAAGCTATTGAATACTGGCTCAAAGATTCACTTAAAAATGAAAAAGAAATAAATAAGGTTAATGAGTTTATTCACTTTGCTTGCACCTCGGAAGATATAAACAATCTTGCCTATGCGTTAATGCTAAAAGAAGGTTTGCGCACTGTTCTAATTCCGTCAATCGAATCTATTTTAAAACAGGTAACCATATATTCAACTAAATTTTCAGAAATTTCTATGCTTGCAAAAACTCATGGTCAAACTGCTAGCCCAACAACAATGGGGAAAGAATTTGCTAATTTTGGATATAGAATTAAGAGGCAAATTATGCAACTAAAAAAACAAGAAGTATTAGGCAAAATTAATGGGGCTGTTGGAAATTTTAATGCACATATATCTGCCTATCCCAAAAAAAATTGGCAAAAGTTCTCTAAAGAATTTATTACTTCAATTGGTTTAGTTTACAACCCTTATACAACTCAAATAGAGCCCCACGACTTTATGGTAGAAATTTTTCAAACTATCTCTAGAGTTAATACCATTTTAATTGATTTTAATCGAGATATTTGGGCTTACATTTCCAACGGTTATTTCAAACAAAGAGCAATTAAAAATGAAGTTGGTTCATCCACTATGCCTCATAAAGTTAACCCGATTGACTTTGAAAACTCTGAGGGTAACTTAGGGATTTCTAATGCAATACTAAATCATTTTTCTGAAAAACTCCCAATCTCAAGGCTCCAAAGAGATTTGACAGATTCTACGGTTCTTAGAAATATTGGCTTAGCTTTTGGTTTTAGCTTAATAGCATACAAATCATGCCTAAAAGGTCTTACTAAGTTAGAAATTAATAAAGTCAGAATAAATCAAGACCTTGATCAAGCTTGGGAAGTTCTTGCTGAACCGATTCAAACAGTTATGAGAAAAAATAAAATAAAGAATCCATATGAAAAGTTAAAGAATTTGACTAGGGGAAATCAGAATATAAATAAAGAATCATTACATTTATTTATAAAACTTCTTAACTTGCCTAATAAGGATAAAGATTATCTTTTAAATTTAACCCCACAAAATTATATTGGGGTAGCTGCATCATTAGCCAAAAAATTTAAATGAAGGAAATTTTAGTTCTTTATTATTCAAAAAGTGGCTCTGTAAAAGAAATGGCATCGTTAATAGCTAGGGGCATTAATTCAGTAGATGGTGCTCAAGCAAAAATACGGACGGTACCTGAAATTTTTCCAGAAATAACAAAACAGGTAGCCTCAATTCCAGATTCTGGGGCGTTATATGCCACATTGGATGACCTTGAAAATTGCTCCGGACTAGCACTTGGTAGTCCAACTCGCTTTGGGAATATGGCAGCACCATTAAAGTATTTTATTGAGACAGCAACTCCATTATGGCTAAAAGGTTCTCTTGAAGATAAACCCGCCTGTGTATTTACATCTTCTAGCTCGCTTCATGGGGGAAATGAAACTACTTTATTAAGCATGCAAATCCCTTTATTTCATATGGGTATGATCTTATTCGGCCTTCCTTACTCACTTCCTGAGTTAGCAACGACCACTACTGGTGGCACACCTTACGGAGCAAGTCACGTTGGTACCCATAAAATTGTTCATTCTATTTCTGATGTTGAAAAAAAATTGTGTATTGCTCAGGGTGTTAGGTTAGGGCAAATTAGTTTAAAGCTTAACAAATGAATAAACTTTTTCTTAGTGCATCTTTAAGTTTAATTGGATTAATTATATTAAACTTACTTTGGGAAATATATTATAATCCACTCCATAGTGAGGGGTCATTAATGGTGATTAAATCTGCAATTCTATTAATCCCATTGTCTGGTATTTTAAAAAAGAATAGGTATACCTACCAATGGTCAAGTATGTTTATATTGCTTTTTTTTATTGAAGGCATTGTCCGTTTTTATAGTGAAACTGGAGTTTCGCAATCTATGGCTCTATATCAAATCATTCTCTCTGGTATATTTTTTCTATCAACTATGTTTTTTTGTAAGGTAACAAGTAAGTTATGAAAATATTAATTTCAAATGATGATGGATACCAAGCACTTGGAATCCAAATTCTTATAGATGAATTAAAGAAAATTGCTGATTTAATAGTTGTTGCTCCCGATAGAAATCGCAGTGGCTCTAGTAGTTCTCTTACTTTAGATAAAGCCGTTAAAGTAACAAAGGTAGATGATAATGTTTATTATACTGATGGTACACCAACAGATTGCGTTCATATTGCACTTACTGGCTTAGTAAATTTTACTCCTGATTTAGTTGTATCGGGAATTAATCATGGGCCGAATATGGGTGACGATACTATTTATTCTGGAACAGTTGCTGCGGCAATGGAAGGCTATCTTTTAAATATCCCATCTTTTGCAATTTCAATGGGTAACGATAACCCCAAAAATTTTATAACCGGTGCAAAAGTAACTGTTGACTTGATTAAACTATATAATAAAAAAAAGTTTGCTTCTACTTTGCTAAATATTAATGTTCCAGATATTCCTTATGACAATTTAAAAGGAATCGAAATAACAAGACTTGGAAAAAGACATGCGGCTGAACCTGCAATTAAAGGTGATAAAAAAAATATGGAGACATTTTTTTGGATAGGGCCAGCAGGAGAGCCTAATGATGGTGGTCCTGGTACTGACTTTAATGCGATTCAAAATAAAATGGTTTCAATTACACCTATTCATGGCGATTTAACTGACCATAAAAATATGCAAAATATGAAAGAATGGATAAAAGAATAAAATGAAAAAATTATTATTTATATTGTTTTTACTTTTCTTAACTGGTTGCGCATCTCAATTTCCCGCCCAAGTTGAAGGGGGGGAAGAAGAAAAATATAGTAAAAAATGTTCTGATGTTTACACTGTAAAAAAAGGTGAGACGATATTTAGCATAAGCTTAAAATGTGGTTTTGATTATCAAAAAGTGGCTCTATCAAATGGGCTTAAGAAGCCCTATTTTGTAAAACCAGGAGATCAAATAAGATTTGATCTCCTTAGAAAAAGTAAACCTAACACTCATGATTTGAAAAATAAAGATAATACAACAAACACAATTCCCTATAATGAAGGCGAAATAATAGAGGATAATATATTTACAAGTGAAGAAATTACTACGCAAGATTTGGAAGTTGAATTTCAATTTGGAGATCCTATTCAAATTGACCAGCCAAAAGTTATTCGTGAAGTATATTCAAAAAAATCAATAAAAAAATCAAAAAAATTGTCAGAATTAAAAGCAAAAAATCAAAAAAAATGGGAATGGCCAACTAATGGCAAATTAACCTCACCATTCAGTGAAGCTGCCGACAAAAAAGGTATTGAGATATTAGGGTTAGAAGGTCAAGAAATTAGATCGACTTTAAATGGGAAAGTTATTTATGTGGGTGAAGACCTAGCAGGCTATGGAAAATTAACCATTATCAAACATGAAAATGACATTTTAAGCGTCTATGGACATCAGCAATCAATCCTTGTAACTGAAGGTCAAGCTGTTCAGGCTGGCGAGTCAATAGGCACTATGGGTGGAACTGGAACTGATGTAGTCAAACTGCTATTTGAAATAAGAAAAAATGGTAAATCAATAGACCCTATGAATTTTTTAAAAGAAATACTTTAATCTTGGTGTAATTACTTCTTCTTACTATCTTTTTCCAAGTAATTTTTTACCTCAGTCATGTCATATTCTCGGGCCCATTTGATCATTTCATCAAATGCTGGCGCCCCAAGCTCTCCATCTTGCGCGTGGATTCCAGCTCTATCTCTAATAAATAAGACAGCTGGAACAATTGCAACCTGAAAATAATCAGCAATAACTTTATCTTTATCTATATCAACCATACCAAAAATTATATCTTTATTTTTTTTAGCTGCAGCTTCGAATATTGGTGTAAATGCAACGCATGGCTTGCACCATGTAGCCCAAAAATCTACTATAACAAACTCATTTGCTTCAATTGTTTTTTTAAAATTACTTTCTGTCAGTGTGATTAAATTAGTCATTAGTATCCTATTTCCATTCATTAATAAAATAAATATCTTTAAGTGCCTTTCTTGATCGCACTTGTCCTTCTTTGTCTTTTTGAACTTTACTCAACCTTGATTCATCTAAATTTTTCCCCACAACCATGCAAGAAAGAATATCAAATTTTATAGGGATATTGGATAAATTTCTGATTTTATCTTGATCAAAACCGCCCATTTGGTGGGCTGATAATCCAATGCTAGTAGCCTGCAAACAAATATTTTCAGAAGCTGCGCCTGTATCATAATGTGCCCAACGATTTGGTTCTTTATTATGATTAAAATTTTTATTAGCACAAACCACAATTAAAATTGATGCGTCCATTGCCCAGTTTTGATTGTTAACAGACAAACAATTTAAAGCGCTAGTCCATGCAGTCGCATCTTCTTTTTTAAATAAGACAAACTGCCATGGTTGATCTCCATAACAAGATGGCGCCCACCTTGCCGCCTCAAATAAAGATTTAACTGAGTCTTCGGTCATTACATAATGTGAATCGAAAGCCCGAGGACTCCATCTTTGAGCAATTACTTCATTTATTGGCACTTCAGTAGTAGCTATTTTTTTCATTAAATTTTTCTTATTTTTTGCAAAAGAAATTTTGGTAGTGCAAGTTTAGCTGAAAATTGTTTATATTAAAACAATATTCAATTCATAGTTAATCATTATAATAACTATGACATTATTAACATAAAAAATTCAATAATATTTTTACTCTACAAATGGCTGATAATAAAACACATCAATTCTTTATGGGCGAAGCCTTAAAGCAGGCAAAACTATCTTTTAAGGCTGATGAAGTTCCTATAGGTGCGGTTTTAGTTTATCAAAATAAAATTATTGCTAGTGGCTATAATTTATCTATTGCTAACCATGACCCAACTGCGCATGCAGAAATTTTAACTATTCGCGATGCTGGGCAATATCTTAAGAACTATAGACTTCTTAATTGTAGTCTTTATGTAACACTTGAGCCCTGCGTTATGTGCCTTGGTGCTATATTTCATGCAAGAA